>Ga0116231_10005717_pt1 | contig 24315 bp, 23 predicted proteins | sample S1TSphgellanicum_2_FD_89695 | JGI IMG/M metagenome (GOLD analysis project Ga0116231, IMG submission 89695) | Host-associated microbial communities from peat moss isolated from Minnesota, USA - S1T2_Fd - Sphagnum magellanicum MG | ecosystem: Host-associated > Plants > Peat moss > Unclassified...
AGATACAGACCCATCCTCCGAATCCGAATCGGACGCCTCGACAAGCTCTGGCGCGGGACGTGACGATCCTGCCGTCGTGGCGACTCCCAATTCATCCGACCCCGCCCCATATACCGGCCGCCATCATCGGCGCGGCAGCCCAGCGACGCTTAGCGTCATCAACCGCCCAGCGGAGTGAAGACATGACCTCTTCTGGCCCTGACCTGACGCCCGCCCACCCGGCGGACGTTATTTGTTGGCGCGATCCTGACGATGACCGACCCCGCCTCGAATGCGGGGTCTTCGCTGTTTGGAACGTGGAAGACGCTAGCGCCGTCACCGCGCTCGGTCTTCACGCCCTGCAGCACCGCGGGCAGGAAGCCTGCGGCATCGCCTCCTACGACGGGATGCTGTTCCATACCGAACGGCATATGGGCCTGGTGGGCGACGCGTTTTCGGGGTCGAACCTGGTGCATCGCCTGCCCGGTCGCTACGCCATGGGCCACACCCGCTACGCCACAGCCGGCGCTAGCGTGCTGCGCAACGTCCAGCCCATGTTCGCCGATTTGGACATCGGCGGCATCGCCATCGCCCATAACGGCAATCTCACCAACTTCCGCACCCTGCACCGCCAGTTGGTCGCCGAGGGATCGATCTTCCAGTCGACATCGGACTCGGAAGTGATCCTTCACCTGATCGCCCGGTCGCGCAAAGGCGTGATGGTCGACCGCTTTATCGACGCCCTATCGCGGATCGAGGGCGGCTACGCCCTGATCGCGCTGACCAACGGCTGCCTGATCGGCGCCCGCGACCCCCTAGGCATACGCCCCCTGGTGCTCGGCGACCTGAACGGCCAGCCGGTGCTGGCGTCGGAGACCTGTGCGCTCGACACCATCGGCGCCCGCTTCGTCCGCGACGTGGAGCACGGCGAAGTTGTGGTGATCTCCGACAAGCGCACGGTCAAATCTCTGCGCCCCTTCCCCGCCGGTCGCGCCCGGCCATGCCTGTTCGAATACGTCTACTTCTCCCGTCCCGATTCTGTCGTGAACGGCCGCAGCGTCTATGACGTGCGAAAACGTATGGGCGCGAACCTGGCGCGGGAGACCGGGGTAGACGCCGACGTGGTGGTGCCTGTACCGGACTCGGGCGTGCCGGCGGCGCTCGGCTACGCTCAGGAAAGCGGTTTGCCTTACGAGCTCGGCATCATCCGCAGCCACTATATGGGCCGCACCTTCATCCAGCCGACCCAGAGCGTGCGCGAACTCGGTGTGCGTATGAAGCACAGCCCCAACCGGGCCGTCTTGGAAGGCAAGCGCGTCGTGCTGATCGACGACTCCATCGTGCGCGGCACCACCAGCCTGAAGATCGTGCGCATGGTGCGCGAGGCCGGCGCGAGGGAGGTGCATCTGCGCTCCGCCTCGCCCCCGATCATGTGGCCGGACTTCTATGGCATCGACATGCCCGACCGCGATCACCTGCTCGCCGCCTGCCATAGTATGGCCGAGATGCGCGCCCGGCTGGAGGTGGATAGCCTCGGCTTCCTCTCCGTCGGCGGTCTGTACGACGCCATGGGCGCCGGTAAGCGCGATGCGGTGAACCCCCAATATACCGACCACTATTTCACCGGCGACTACCCGACCCGCCTGTTGGACCGCGAGATCGCCGAGGGCCGCAACGAGCCGGTCGAGCAACGCGAACTGTCCCTGCTGGTCAGCGCCTGAGGCATGGTGTTATTGGCGTCTGTCAGACTCGATGGATTGTGCTCATCTCTACCATTCCGTTTCCCCCGGACTTGTTCCGGGGGCTCATGGCGCGACGTTTCAGCCGCCGAATGGCTGTCAAGCCTCTCACCATGTCTTCGCCTAGCAGAGGCGCCGGCGTTACGAGAGTACGGTCCCGCGAGGTCTGACAGCCATTCGGCGGTTCAAGCCTCGCGCCATGGATGCCCGGAACAAGTCCGGGCAAGACGGAATAAGGGAGCGACGCGGACTTGATCGAGTCTGACGTGATGTTCTTCTAAACCTTCAAAATTCAAGAAAAGCCCGCCTTGTCGAACATAAAGCCCCTCGCCGGCCGCCTCGCGCTGGTCACCGGCGCCTCTCGCGGCATCGGCCACGCCACCGCCCTCGCCCTGGCCGAGGCCGGCGCCCATGTCATCGCGCTCGCCCGCACCCAAGGCGGCTTGGAGGAGCTGGACGACGCCGTCCTTAACCTCACCGGCGAACACGCCACCCTGGTCCCCGCCGACATCACCGACGGCGACGGTCTGGACCGCCTCGGCGGCGCCCTGTTCGAGCGCTGGGGCAAGCTCGACATTTTGGTCTCCAACGCCGGAGAGCTCGGCCTGATCACCCCCGTCGGCCATCTGGACCCCCAGGTTTGGGACCGCGCCGTGGCGGTGAACATGACGGCCACCTACCGCCTGATCCGCTCGATGGACCCCTTGCTGCGCCAGGCGCAAGCCGGCCGCGCCATCTTCGTCACCTCGACCGCGGCCATCGAGCCCCACGCGTTCTGGGGTCCCTACGCCGCCACCAAGGCCGGCATGGAAATGCTGGTCAGGGTCTACGCCGACGAGGTGGAGCATACCAACGTGCGCTGCACCCTGCTCAACCCCGGCCCTATGCGCACCCGTATGCGCATGTCCGCCTTCCCCGGCGAAGACCCGGCCGACCTGACCCCGCCCGACGCCATCGGGCCCTTGATGGTGGAGCTGGCGCGGGGGGATTTGGAGCCGCCGGAGAGGGTGGATTATCGGGACTGGGCGAAGACGCCGGTCGCGAGAAGCTTGCTGTAAAACAAATATGTTGATATGTTAAACCTTGATCGGAATCGTCATGCCCTCAGCACTCACGTCGCAATTCATCGCTCGCCGCCGCATCTCGGTCGTGGCTGCCGCCAAGGAAGCTGGACTGCTCAGTGGCGAAAGTAGCCACGTCGGCGCCCGCATACCACAACACCTTGTGGATGAGGCGAAGGCGCGCAGCGGCATAGTCTCGACAACCGATCTGGTTGAATACGCCTTGGCCAAGGTGGCGCTGGAAGATGATTTCGGCGCCAAACTTGTCGCACGCAAAGGCTCGATCCCGAGCGACCTCGAATTTGACCTTTGAACTGAGGTCGTCCTTGCGGCGACTTAAGCCGCAACGGAAATCCAGTGCTATCGCGCGCCGGTCCGATGTGCATCTGCCTTGGGTCGGGGCGGCGAGACCCGGAACCGAACTTTTGCTCGACACTTGCGTCTATCTCGACATCCTCCAGGGCAAGTCGCCGCCAGACGTAGACGAGTTGCTCCGACTTCGGATCGTCAATCACTCGACCATCGCCCTCGCGGAACTGACCCACCTTTTCGGGCGGTTGGATCCCAACCACGCAGGAACTGGCGGAACGCTATCGGCGATCGCTGGCGTCATCGACGATATCCCCGCCCACCGGTTGACCGCCCCGTCAACCCGTACCTTTGGGGAAGCAGGGATGCTGGCGGGCCTGGCGACACGGCTAGGCGGACGGCCGGGCGGCGTTCAGTTGCTCAACGACGCGCTCCTGTTCCTCCAAGCGCGTGAGACCGGCTGCGCGCTTGTGACAGCGAACATGAAAGACTTCGACCTCTTCCACCAATGCCTTCCGGGATCGGGGTTGTTGCTCTACCGGACGATATGAACGAACTGAGGGCTGGTCGTCGCCCATCGGACGGTCCGCTTTCTGAACCCGACCCCTTCGCCTTCGGCGCCACCAAGCACCGCACCGCGAACACATCCACGTCGGCAGCCCTTGCAAGAAACCCGAACATGGTCAGGCTCGCATACAGGCGAAGCGGACGCCAGCGGAACAGGGAACACTATGACGCCAGAAGCTCTGAAAAGCCTGATTGCTCAAGACGAAGGCCAACACCTTGAATTCAAACTGATTGCGAACCAGAAAGTGGCCGCAACAATAGCCGCTTTCGCCTCGGCCGGTGGGGGCGCCATCCTGGTCGGCGTAGAAGACGGAACTGGATTCATTAAAGGCATAACCGAATTCGAAGTAACATCGCAGAAGTGCCAAAATCTAGTCAACGCGCACGTAGCACCGGTTCCATTCTTCACCTACGAACAGGTGACCGTTGATGAACTGAAAGTCTTAGTTATCCATGTGAAAAGAGGAGTTTTCCCCGTCTACGCATTCAAAAACAAGCCCTTACTCCGCGTAGAGTCTTCCAACCAACCTATGACTTCCGATGAGTGCCATCTTCGATGGCGAACCTATGAATTCCGGGAGGGCTTAGAAAGGCTAGCAAAGGTGGTCAAAGAAAATGAAACAATCAATAATACAGCAGCAGGAATTGTTGGCCAGTCTGCGCTGGCAACCATGCACTATGGCGAGCTTATATCTCGCATTAAAGGAGACATAAGTGATTTGATGGAGAAATTCAGAGAAGATTTAGAAACGTTAGCGATAGCATTCGAAAACAATAAACCATCAAACAATACAGCAGCCGCAATTTTTGGACAATCGGTATTGGCCACTATGAACTATAGAGAGCTAATTGCTGAAATAAAAAGGGATTTATCAAAGTCTATTTTGGCGGAATGAATTCCTAACGCCTCATATCGGAAACCTTTGAAACTCGTCTTTTGAGCGTCGTTGCGACGGTTTCCGCGCTATCGCGCGGCCCCTCCGTCGCGGAACACGCACATGTCAGAACTTACGGCGGCTCGTATGAGTCCTACTGCCCCTTGCCCCCCACCGGCCGGCCCCCCACGGGTTTGCCGCCGCGGCGCGGGCCTGAGCGCTTAGGCGCCTCGGGCTTCCAGCTCGGTTGCTTGGCCCCTGTCTTGCCGCCGCCGAAGCGTTTTGTGGCGGGGCGGGCGCGGCCGTCGCTTTGTTCGGCGCCGCCTTCCACAAACGGGTTCTTGCCGGACTTGATGGTGATGCGGATCGGCACGCCCGGCAGGTCGAAGCTCTCGCGCAGGCTGTTGATCAGATAGCGGCGGTACTGGTCGGGCAAGCTTTCGGCGCGGCTGGCGAAGAGGACGAAGGTCGGCGGCCTGGCCTTCAGCTGGGCCATGTATTTCGGCTTGATGCGATGGCCGCTGACGGCCGGCGGCGGGTGGCGCTGGGTGGCCATGGCCAGCCAGTCGTTCAGGTCCCGCGTCTTGACCTTGGTGGACCAGTCGGCGTGCATCTTCAGGAGAGCCGGCATTAGCCGATCCATGCCCTTGCCCGTTTCGGCCGAGAGCGCCACCAAGGGCGTGCCGCGCACCTGGGGCAGCGCCCGCTCTGCGGTTTCGCGCAGCTCGGTCAGGCGCGCCTGAGGCTCCTCAACCAAGTCCCACTTCGCTATGCAGAAGATCAGGCCCCGCCCTTCCCGCTCCACCAGATCGGCGATCTGGAGGTCCTGGGTCTCAAAGGCGTTGGCGGCGTCCATCACCAGGATTACCACCTCGGCGAAGGTGATGGCGCGGATGGTGTCGGCGGTGGACAGGCGCTCCAGCCCCTCCTGGACGCGGGCCTTGCGGCGCAGGCCCGCAGTATCGACCAGGCGGATGGCGCGACCGCCGAACTCCCAATCGACCGGAATGGCGTCGCGGGTGATGCCAGCCTCTGGCCCCGTCAGCATCCGATCCTCGCCGAGCAGGCGATTGACCAGAGTGGATTTGCCGGCGTTGGGCCGCCCCACGATGGCGATGCGGATCGGCTTATCGGCGCCGTCGTCTTCCTCGGGCGCAAGCTCCAGGCCGGCCTCCAGCGCGGCCAGCACATCGTAGAGGTCGCTCATGCCCTCGCCGTGCTCGGCGGAGATGGCCAAAGGTTCGCCAAAGCCCAGCGCATAGGCCTCGCCGATACCGGACTCGGCTGCGCGCCCTTCGGCCTTGTTGGCGGCCAGGATCACCGGCTTGGCGTGGCGGCGCAGCACCTCGGCGAAGATGCGGTCCAACGGCGTGACGCCTTCGCGCGCATCGACCACGAACAGCGCGACGTCGGCGTCGGCGACGGCCAGCTCGGTCTGGGTCCGCATCCGCGCCTGCAGGCTCTCGTCGTCGACATCCTCAAAGCCCGCGGTATCGATCAGCTCCAGATCGATATCGCCCAGGCGCCCCTGCGCCTCGCGACGGTCGCGAGTCACGCCGGGTCGATCGTCGACAATGGCGAGCTTCTTGCCGGCCAGGCGATTGAACAGGGTCGACTTCCCGACATTTGGACGGCCGACGATGGCCAGCTTCAGCGCCAATGCACCCTACCTCGAGAACCCGCACCTGGCCGCTTAGATTAGCGGATGGCGATCAGTTCGCCTGTGTTGGTGAGCACATATAGGGTCCCATTCACAACAATGGGGTTCAAAAACGCCGGAGCGCCCAGTTTAAGCCGCGATTGCAGGACGCCGGTCTTGGGATCGAAGGTGTCCGCCTCGCCCTGGTCATTGACGATCACGATATGATCGCCGGCCAAAACCGGTCCCGACCAGACCGCCGCGATCCGCTTCTTCAGCGGCTTAAGCTGCTTCTTCTTGTAGTTCTTTTCGATCGTCAGGTTCAGGTTTTTGATCCAGTAGATCTGGCCGGAGTCCCGCGCGATACAGAGCAGCTCGCCTTTCTGATCGGTGACGTAAACCACGTCGCCCGCGGGCCAGGGCGTCGTGATGGTCGCGACAGGGACCGACCAGACTTGCTGACCGGTGGTCAGATCGATGGAGGCGAACAACCCGGCGTGGCTGCCGGCGAACACGTCGCCGCGATAGATCACCGGCCGCCCGGCGATATCGCGGATTTCAGACAGGGCGTTGTTGCGGTTGGTGAGCGATAGGCTCTGAGTCCACAGCGGATTGCCGTTGATGGTCGACAAGCCGATCAGTTCGCCCGAGGCGAACGGCGCCACCACCACCTGGCCGTCGATCGCGGGGCTGGACGCCTCGAGCATCCGCGCTGGCTCCTCCAGGGCCTGGTAGGTCCAAAGCTGCTGGCCGGTCGCCGCGTCCAGGGCGAAAAGCTGATCGGTGACGTCGACCACGAACACCTTGCCGTCGGCGACATTGGGCGCGGCGTGGACGGGCGACGCGGTCTCGACCCGCCACTTCACCTTGCCGGTCTGAGCGTCTAGAGCGGCGATAAAGCGATAGCCGGAGGACAGGAAGATCGTTCCGTTGGCGTAGGCGAGGCCGCCGCCGAAGGCTTCCCGATCACGCCCGCTCTTGGGCTGGAAGCTGGTGCGCCAAACCTCCCGACCGCTCTCGTCGGTGGCCATCACGCCGCTTTGGCCGTCCAAGGTGAAGATGCGACCGTCCGCAGAAATCAGCGGCGCCATGATGTGATCGAGGCGGTTGGTGCCTACGCCGATCCGCTTGCGCCAGGCGATTTTGAAGCCCTGCGCCATCTCTGCGTGCTCAATCGACTGGTCCGCATCGCCGCCGGGCGTCGGCCAGGCCGCGATCGGCTGGGCGGGCGGCAGGCTGAACCCTACCCCTTTGAGGGCCGGCGAGGCTTCGACATATTGAGCCGAGCCCAGCACTGGAATGCGCTGACCTTCGGCCGCGCGCTCCTTTTCCTGCTTGCCCTTGTTCAGACCGAAAAAGCTCGGCGTCTTCATACCTGCGCAACCCGCCAGGCTAGCGCCCACGATCAGGGTGAGCGCGAATCGGGACATCGCGCGACGTGACATCATTGAGCGGCTCCAGCTTGGGGCGCGGGTTGTTGATCCTGATCGGGCGGCGCCTGATCGGCTTGCATTTCGCCAGGACCGGCTTGGGGCAAGGCCGCGTGGGGCGTCAGCCCCAACGACGCCTTCGCGAGCGGCGTCAGGCTGGCCCAGGATCCAGACTGGATCAGGGCGATGGCGGCGGAGGCGCGATTGCGCTGGGTCTCGGAGGCGTCGACCGACAGCGATATCACTTGCAGGTCGTTGCGGGCCTGGACAAGCTTGCCAGAAGCCAACTCGGAGATCGCCAGCGCCTCCTTGGCCAGGAGGCGATAGGGCCGCCCAACCTCGGCGAGGGGCAGCAGACGGGCGTGCACCGCCTCATAGCTGTCGGTGTCCATGGCGGCGTAGGCGGCCTCTAGCTTCGCTGCATCGCCCAGGATCGGGTTCGGCGCCGCCTGGCCGGCCCGATCCAATAGGGCGATCTCGGCTTTTTGGTCGTGGCGGCTGGCGGCGAGGCCAGCCTGCTGCATCAGGGCCAGCGTCCGATAGGCCTTGGCGTCCGACTTTGCGACGAGGGCGAACTTGGCGTCAGCGCCTTTCAGGTCGCCCTTCTGCAGAAGATCGACGGCGGCGGCGTAGGCGTCCGAGGCCTTCGACGCAACAGACTGATCGTAAGCGGTCAGGCCCCAGGCGGCCAAGCCGATGACGGCGGCGAGCGCCGCTATGCATGCGGCATAGGGCCAGCCGCGCCGGGCCATCATCTGAAACCGGGCCGCACGCAGCTGCGTATCGACCTCATGGAAGACTTCGGTCACAGGGATGGCGCTCCAAACACAAACCAACAAAGGCCGGGAACCTATAGTGCGATGGCGCGCCCGGCAACGCGGCGGCGACGCCCAACCTAGACCTCAGCCAATGCGCCACGGGGGACGGCGTTTGAATGGCTGAATTAAGGCGTAACCCTGCAGCTTTGCCCTACAGCGTCAAAGCGTCTCAAACAAGCGTGTCGCCAAAAGCGCCGCAGCCATCACCGCCAGCCCGGCGATCAACCACAGCGCCTCTCCGCCGAAAGGCAGCGCCTGGACGAGGCTTGTCGCCATGTGCACCCGGAGCAATGCGACCGCGAAGGCGTGACGGGCCTGGGCCGCTGGGGCCTGGCTGGCGATATCTGCTTGAGCGATGATGTGGGCGCTCATGACCTGCCAGAGCGTGATGAGCGCCCCGGCGACGCCGGCAAGGGTGATCATGATCCGCCGGATCGCCCAGCGCCGATTGAGCCGGCGCTGCAATCGCTCCGCGAACTCAGGACCGTCGGGTATGGACGGCGTCTGGGCGAACAGGCGCTGAAGCTGGATGTCGAATGCGTTGGCGCCGGAGGATGAACCGGAGGATGGGTGATCAGTCATGCTGAGCGAGCCTCCCCGTCGACGCCTGAAGCGCGTGGACTTGCGGCGCGGCGGCCGGAACAAGGCGCTTCCGCAGCTTGTCCAATCCTCGGCGCGTGTGTGACTTTACCGTCCCAAGCGGCGCATTTAAGGCGTCCGCGGCCTCGGCATGGGACATGCCGGCGCCAAAACAGAGCGACACGCAGACCCGTTCGCTCGGCGATAACAACCGTAAGGCGTCATCCAGGTCCAGGCGCGCGATGGCGTCGCCTTCATCTGTCGATGGACCGCGGAGGGGTGCGTCGTCGTCGCGCGCCTCGATGGGATCGAGCTGGGCTCGGCGGCGCCATCGGCGGACATAGAGCCGCGCCGCGATGCGCTTGATCCAGCCGACGAACGGTCCCTCGCCCCGAAACTCTGCGATATGCTCATAGGCGGCGAGAAAGGCGTCCTGGGCCAAGTCATCGGCCAGGCTGGCGTCGGCGCCCATGCGCCGCAGCAGAGCGCGTACGCCGGCCCCGTGACGACGCGCCAGCTCGCCGAACGCGCCACGGCCGCCCGCCGCCGCCAAGGCCGCCAGCTCGACGTCGTGCATGGCCGACAGCAGCGGTTCGCGGTTTTGCGCCTTATGACTGGGCGCCTTATGACTTGGGGAAGCGGCCATCTCGCCCGCCGGACTCGGGGGCGACCGCTAAAGCTTGGTCGTGCGGCGTGTAAAGGACCAGAGCGCGATGTGGGCCAGACCGATGAAGCCCGGGATCGCGCCGATCGCGGCAAACGTCGCGAACGTTTCAGGCGCGCCGCCGACGTAATAGAGGCCCGCGTAAAAAGCCAAGCCGATGGCGACGAAGCCGAGGCCCACGCCCAAGAGGATCACGCCTCGACGCAGATCGCGATCGGGACCATAGCGCAACGCCAGGCTCGCGCGGCGACTCTCCTCCCGCTCCCACTTGGCGGAGTCCGCCCAGCCGGGCGTAGGGCCATAGTTCGGCTGCGGCGCGGGTCCGGCGGTGGAGGCCGCGTCGAAGCCCGCCTCGGCGGGCGGCGGTTCGGGCTGGGGCTGGGGCTGGGGCGCCGGTTGGGGCGTCGCCGCAGTGTTACGCTCCCACCCTGGGCGGAGCGGGCTGGAATATTGGGGGTAGTGGTCCGCCCACCCCCGCCGTCCGCCACTCCGGTAGGCGTCGAATTTCAAAGCGTCGAGCAGCTCCGGCGGAACCGGCTGGCCCCGCTCCATCGCAATACGGACCATTTCCAGCACCCGCTCGCGCTCCTTGAAGCGGAGGTAGCGGGGTCCAAAGATCACCGCGAACACAAACCCGAAAATTATGAGGGGAACGAGTACATCGCTCATCTGTCTCTCCTAAACGTTCCAGTGCGGCGCCGCCGCAAAACTTGATGCCGTTGTAGAAGAAGAGGCGTGCAAAAGCCCGATCGGATGCGCGTCGGGAGATGAATTATTGTTAAGCTAACGTCGGTCCGCCCGGCTTAAAGCCTGAAGCCTAAACCCGCGGCGATAAAGCCCCCGCCACGTCGTCCAGGGCGTTGGCCGTAAGCGGGCGCCAGAGCAAGCGGGCGTAGTCGGTCGGCCAAGCCAGGCTGACGCGACCTTCGGGCACGCGCTCGAAGCCCAAAGGCTGAAAGAAACTTATCGCGCCGATCAGGATAACCACAGTCTCGCCGGCGGCCGCTCCCACCTCGCAGGCGCGCATCGTCAAGCCCGCGCCAACGCCGTGGCCGCGCTGATCGGCCCGCGTGGCGATGGGGCCGAAGAACAAAGCCGGCGTGTCGCCGATCCGCACCGGGGTCTGGCGGACGGCCCCCAAGAGCTCCTCGCCAGCCCAGGCGCAGATTGAGAGATCCAGACGCGCAGGCGCCTGCTCGCGCACCCGCTCCGACGTCTTGGCGAAGCGACCGGGCCCGAACGCCTCATCGACCAGGGCGTCGACACGGGCGCGATCCTGGAGCCGCTCGGCGGCGAAACGAACGCCCGAGATCGTCACGGTCGGATCGGGAAGGCGCGGCGCGAGCAGAACGGTCATGGGGATGGGGGCGGGGTTTTCGTGTGAGACGGCGGACCTTACGCCCGCAGCATTACAAATTAAGCAACAGATCGGCGCGCGATCGGATCGACGCCATCCATACCCATCGTCCTTTAGGACGATATCGCGCGCACAGGCAAGATTGCGCCAAGCCCGATTGCGTCAACCCCGATTGCGTCTGTCATCGTCCGCCCCCATGCTGAGGCGAATCCATGGACTCACCGGCAGCCCCCTCCCCCAGCGTTTTCGCCAATCGCGCCTTCGCGCATTTTTGGGGGGCGCGTGTGATCGCGACCTTCGGCATTCAAGCCGAGAGCATCACCATAGGTTGGCAGGTCTACGCCATCGCCCGCCTGACCCACAGCGTCGAGCAGGGTGCGTTCCTGGTCGGGATGGTGGGGCTGGTGCAGTTCCTGCCCCTATTCGCCCTCACCTTCGTCGCCGGCGCGGTCGCCGACCGGCATGACCGGCGCGGGATCATCCTCTGTTGCCTGGGCGTCGAGACGGTCTGCGTGCTGATCTTGGCCGTCCTGGCGCTGGCGCCTCACCCCGCGCTTTGGCCGATTTTCGCGATCTCCGCCGTCTTTGGGGCGGTGCGGGCGTTCCAATCGCCCGCGCTGGCGGCCACCGGCCCCATGCTGGTGCCAAAGGACATCCTGCCCCGCGCCATCGCTTGGAACTCGCTGGGCTATCAGAGCGCATCCGTGATCGGGCCTTGGGTCGGCGGCGCCTTGTGCGCCGTGTCGCCGAGCGCCGCCTATCTCGCCGCCGCAGCACTGTACGCCATCGCCGCCTGTGCGCTCCTGACCATGCGAGCCAATACCAAGCCGGCCAATCAGGGCGGCTCTCGGCTGGCGATGATCGGGGATGGCCTCGTCTATGTCTGGACCAACAAGATCGTGCTGGGCGCCATCAGCCTGGATCTCGTCGCCGTGCTCTTGGGCGGCGCCACAGCGCTCCTACCGGTCTATGCCCGCGACATCTTGAAGGTCGGCGCGCATGGGTTTGGCGTGCTGAGATCGGGACCGGCCATCGGCGCGGCGGTCATGGCCTTCGTCCTTAGCCGCCGCCAGATCAAGCGTCATGCGGGGCTTTGGATGTTCGGCGGCGTCGCGGTGTTTGGCGCAGCGACCCTGGTATTCGCCGAATCGCGGCTGGTGATCCTGTCCGTCGTGGCGCTAGCCGTCTTGGGGGCGGCGGATATGATCTCGGTCTATGTGCGCCAGTCTCTGATCCAGATCGTCACGCCCGACCCCATGCGCGGCCGCGTTTCGGCGGTCTCCTACCTGTTTGTCGGCGCATCGAACGAGCTTGGCGAGTTCGAGACCGGCGTGGTGGCCCGCCTGCTCGGTCCCGTTGGCGCGGCGGTGTTCGGCGGAGTCGGGTCGATGGCGGCCACCGGCGTTTGGGCGGGACTGTTTCCATCGCTGCGCAAGGCCGACCGCCTGACCGCGCCAGAAGGATAAGATCTTGGCCCGCTACGACTTCGCCTCGGACAACACCGCCGGCGCGGCGCCGGAAGCGATGGCGGCGCTGGTTGAGGCCAACACGGGCTTCGCCTCCAGCTACGGGGTCGACGGGGTCACGGCGACCGCGGCGCAAGCGGTGCGGACTTTGCTGGACGCCGACGCGGAGGTGCGGTTCGTCGCCTCGGGCACCGCCGCCAACGCCATCGCCTGCGCCACGCTCTGCCGCCCGTTCGAGGCGGTGCTCGCCCACGCCCACGCCCACATTTGCACCGACGAGACCGGCGCGCCGGGCTTCTTCGGCCAGGGTTTAGGGCTGATCGGGCTTCCCGGCGCGTCGGGGAAGATCGACGCACAGGCGCTGGACACGGCGCTCGGCCAGCCCGACATCCCCCACCACCAGTCTGCAGCCGCGCTCTCCCTGACCCAGGCGACCGAATATGGCGGCGTCTACACGCTGGACGAGCTGACGCGGCTAATCGGCCCCGCCCGGGCCGCGGGCCTGCCGATCCATCTGGATGGCGCGCGCCTCGCCAACGCCGTCGCCGCGGGCTTCGATGTCAAAGCGCTGAAGGGCCTGGGCGTCAGCCTGCTGGTGATCGGCGGGACCAAGGCGGGTATGCCGCTCTCGGAAGCGGTGGTGCTGCTCGACCCGAGCCTGTCGCGCCGCTTCGACGCCCGCCTGAAGCAGGCCGGCCAATTGCCCTCCAAGAGCCGGTTCCTGGCGGCGCCCTGGATCGGTATGCTGCAGACCGGCGCCTGGACCGCCCGCGCCGCTCATGCCAACGCCATGGCCAAGGCGCTGGCCGACCTCATGCCGTTCCCCCTCAACCACCCCGTCCAGGCCAACGCCGTCTTCGTCGACATGGACGAGGCGGCGCTGACGCGCTTGCAGGCCAAAGGCTGGTTCGTTTACCGCTTCATCGACGGCAGCGTCCGGTTCATGTGCTCCTGGGCGACGACGTATGAGGCGGTGGAAGAGCTTGGCGAGGTGTTGAGGGGGATTTTATAGGGCGACGGCGCCACGGCGGTTTCCGCGCTCGCGCGCGGCCCCTCCACCACCTTCGGTGGTCCCCCTCCCCATCGCTTTCGCGATAAGGAGGATGAAGTTCACCGCGTTTCATCTCCCCTATCGCCAAGCGATGGGGGAGTACGGCCGAAGGCCGTGAGGGGGCCGCGCGGCGAAGCCGGGCGGAACAGATGCCCCCTAAGCCTCCTCGCCCACCCGCGTCCCCTCCATCGCCGGATAGTCCGTGTAGCCATGGGCGTCGCCGCCGTAGAGCGTGGCAGGATCGAGCTTGGCCAGGGGCTCGCCGGTCTGAAACCGCTCCACCAGGTCGGGGTTGGCGATATACAGACGGCCGAACGCGACAATGTCCGCGAGGTTCTCGGCCCGCGCCCGGATCGCCATCTCCAGGTCATAGCCATTGTTGGCCATATAGACGCCGTTGAAGGCGCGGCGGAGCTTCTGCAGGTCAAAGCCGCCGGGGACCTCGCGCGGTCCCTGGGTCGCGCCCTCCACCACGTGCAGATAGGCCAGGTTGAACCGGTTCAGCTCGTCGACGACGTGCAGGAACAAGGGCTCGGGATCGCTATCGGCGATGTCGTTGGCGGGACTGATGGGCGACAGGCGGATGCCCACCCGGTCGGCGCTCCAGCTCTCAACCACGGCCGCCGTCGCCTCGCGCAGAAAGCGGACGCGGTTTTCGATGGAGCCACCATAGAGGTCGGTGCGGCGGTTGGTCTTGTCCTTCAAGAACTGGTCGATCAGGTAGCCGTTGGCGCCGTGGATCTCGACGCCGTCGAAGCCGGCGCGACGCGCGCAGTCGGCCGCGTGGCGGTACTGGTCGATGACGCCGGGAATCTCCTCAAGGGTCAGGGCGCGCGGCGTGACATGGGGCTGAAAGCCGTGCTCGGTATAGGCGTTCCCTTCAGGCCGAATGGCGGACGGCGCCACGGGAAGCACGCCGCCCGGCTGGAGCGACGGATGGGAGATACGTCCGACATGCCAGAGCTGGCACACGATCTTTCCGCCCTGGGCGTGGACGGCATCGGTGACAAGCTTCCAGCCGGCCACCTGCTCTTCGCTATAGATACCGGGCGTATAGGCGTAGCCGCGCCCCTGGGGCGAGATATTGGTCGCCTCGCTGACGATCACCCCGGCCGAAGCGCGCTGGGCGTAGTACTGGGCGTTCATGGGGCCAGGGATCCCGTCCGGCCCAGGCGCCCGGGAGCGCGTCAGGGGGGCCATGGCGATCCTGTTCTTGAGCATCAGCGCGCCCATTTTCACGGCGCTGAAGAGATCGGTTGACGCGATATCGACCATTGGGGCGTTCCTTACACATGCATAGCGACACGCTGTACAACGCCTGGCCAGAGGTAAGGATCGGCGATCGACGCCGTTTCAGCGCTGCGCTGTGGGGCGCCGTGCTCGCCATCGGGCTCTTGCTGGGCGGCTGCACGCCGATAAAAAATCCGCCCGCAGGGGCGTTGCATCGGCCGCTATTGCACCTTTTCGGCCATGAGAGCTGTCAGTCGCCCGCCCTGGCCCGCACGCTCGGCCGCCTGAACAGCACGTCTCTGTATGTGCTGCACATTGCGCCGTTCGGGCGGGAAGAGCGCGGCTGGGCGACGTATGCGCCAAAGATCGAGCATGAGATCGGCACGCGCTGCGCCGCCGATTCGGCCGGGTTCGCCGACGCCCTCGCCCGCTGGCAGCGGCGCCGCGGCCTTACGCCGAGCGGGGTCATGACCGTCGCCACCTTTGCGGTGATGAAAGACGACTGGCAGGCGCGCCGCCCGTTCGTCGAGCTTCGCGCGACCGGCGCCTGCCCGGCGCCGCCCCGCGCCCGCGATCTGGCTGAGGCCAAGCCATCGGAAGGCTATGAGGGTAAGCTCGTCGAGCTCCGCAAGGGCGCTTTAGCCGCCTATCGCCGCATGGTCGCCGCCGCCCGGCAGGGAGAGCCCGCGCTCGCCGCCAAGCCTAAGCTGCTGACGTTGTTTTCCGCCTACCGCAGCCCGGCCTACGATGCAGCGCGCTGCGCCCACGACCACAACTGCCAGGGTGTGGTGCGGGCCGCCTGCTCCGCCCACCGCACGGGCTTGGCGTTCGACATCGTCTTGGACACCGCGCCGGGCTTCCCGGTGGATTCCTCGGCCGACGCCAACCGGCTCGCCATGGTCAACGGCCTGGCCTATCGCTGGCTGGTCGCCAACGCCGGAGCTTACGGCTTCGTCAACTACCCCTTCGAACCCTGGCACTGGGAATGGACGGGGGAGAAGCCTTAAGCGGCGGCCTCGTGCGCCCTATTGTCAGGCATCAGGGCCTCAGGCCTCAAGGCCTCACGCACCAGCGCGGCGATCTGGCCCGGCGCTTCCTCGTGAGCGAGGTGGCCTAGCCCCGATAGCGCGATCTTGCGGGCGTGAGGAACCTTGGCGATCACCTCGTCGGCGACATCGGGCGGCACGGCCAAGTCGTTCTCGCCGACGATCAACGTCAAGGGCGCCGGGAGCTTGTCGAGGTCGGTGAGCAGGGGCTGGAGGTCCCAGCTCGACATCATGCCGAGCGCACCGGCGACGTGGCCGGTCGTGGCGAAGAGCGCGGTATAGGTCTTGAGGCCCAGAGGATCGATGTGGGAGCCTGTACCCTCGATCAGCTTGGCCACTGCGCCCGGCATACCGGCCCGCCAGGCGAACGCCTTCACCGCCAGCGGATTGAGCACCAGCAGCTTGGCGAGCGTTGGGAAGATGTGCGCCGCGGCGCCGGGAAAGGGCCTAAGCGCGCCGTTCAGGGCGACGACGCCGCCGTCTCCGATCCGGCCCTGCAGCCGTAGCCTCAAGGCGACCGCCGCGCCGGCGGAATGGGCCACGGCGGCGTAAGGCTCTGCGTTCAAAACGGTCAAAAGCGCATCCAGGGTGCGCACCATGCCGGGCAGCGACAGTCCACCGGCCGGCGGGGTCTCGGTAAAGCCATGGCCAGGAAGATCGGGGCAGATCACGGTGAAGTCCCGCGCCAGCAGCGGGGCCAGGTCGCGATAAGAATGCGTTGCGGCGCCGGCGCCGTGCAGCAACAGCAGCGTCGGCCCCGTCCCCATCACTTGCACATGCCAGAGGAGGCCGCCGGCGCGCACGAACCGGCTCGCCTGGCGATTGGGCCAGTCCCGGCCCTCGCGGCGCCAGTCGGGCTTGGTGGCGCCCATCAAGCCGCCCCCCTCACGCCGCCAACGCCGCGCGCGGGCCCGAGCGAATCCACCAGGCTGAACACCGCGCTGGCGTCGACATAAGGCAGCGGCGCATAGAGCCCGCCCATGGCGAGGGCGAAGCGATCGCCGTTCGGCTGAGGCCTTGGCGAGGTATCCATGAAGACCGAGGCGACGCCGGCGTTGCGGACCTGGGCCGCCGCTTCCAGCGCCTGGGCTTCGGCGAGCGGGCGACCGGGCACGCCGCCCCGACCGAGGTTGGCGCGGCCATCGGTGAGAAAAACCAGGCGCGGCGCGCGATCCTTGGACCGCTCGCTTAGAGCCAGCGCAAGGGCCGCATCGATGGCGCTGGCGAGCGGCGTGCCGCCGCCGCCGGCGAGGTCGGACAGCTGTCGTTTGGCGCGGGTTAGCGAGCGTGTCGGCGCGAGCAGCACCTCCGCGTTCGCCCCCGCGAAGGCGATCAGGGCGACCCGCGTGCGCGAGACATAGGCCTTCGCCAGCAACAGCTCGACCGCGCCCTTCGCCTCGCCCAGTCGATTGAGAGCGGCCGAGCCAGACGCATCCACCACAAAGACGGTGGTCGACTGAGAGGGCTGGATGAAGCGCCGGATGCGGAAGTCCTCCGGTCGAACCCGGATGCGGGTCGCATCGTTGGCAGGTGTCAAAGCGTCCAAGAGGCCGAGCGCTTGGCGCCGCAGCCTCTGCCAAGGCGCCGCGGTCCGAAGGGTCTGGGGCAGGTCAAGCCGGTCGCCGGGGCGAAGCACGCCGGGACGCGACCCCAACGGTCGGCCGCGACGCGCGGAGATGACGCCGCCGCCTTCGCCGCGCGCTCTCGATGGCGCCGACCGCGCCGGAACGGCCAGCAGACCGCCGGCCTTGAGGTCCTGTGGCAGCGCCGCCTGGACAGCGGCGACGGCGATGTCGCTGGGCGGCGTGGTGTTGGAGAGGTCGGGGCCGGGATCTTTCGTCTCTGGCGCCTCGGCCTGGGCTTGCGGCGGCTCGGCGCTCTGCTGGGCGTCGGTCTCAGGTCCGGCCTCCGGGGCTGACTGGGGCTCAGGCTGAGGCTGCGACGACGCCTCCTGGTCGGGAGATCGGGTCGCGCGGGGCGCAAGCACCAGGCGGGCTGCGGCCGCGAGGTCGTCGACGGCGATCTCTAAGCGGCCGTTCAGCGCGGCATGGACCGCCGCCGCCCGTAGCGCCAGCAAGGTCCCGCGCGGGCTAGACACGCCGCACTTGGACGCGGCGGTGCAAAGCGCTTCTACCACCCAGTCAGGCGCTTGGCGCTGGGCCGCCAGCGTGTCTTTGGCCTGGGCGACGTCCTCGGCGTCGGGGAAGTCGTCGAAAGACGTCTCCGGACGAACGCCGTTCAGATCGATACGAAACGCCAGACGTTCGAGCAGGGCCGCAGGCGGCCGCTCATCGGGCTCGATCCCTTCATCCAGGGCGACGACGCCAAAGGAGGCCGGCCAACGCTGGGTCAGGCCCTCGCGTTCGATAGTTACCTCAGCCTGGTCCAGAACCGCGGCGATGCGACCGGCGATACCGGTCTCGATCCGCTCAGCCATGGCCAGTATCGCAACGCCGCCGTCGCAGTCGACCAAGAGGCCGCGCTGCGCCACCGCCCGGCCCATCGACAGGCTGGCGGCGAGGTCCAGGCCGCCCAGCAGCCGATCATCGGGAATATTCAGCGGCGCCCGGCGCACCGGCGTGTCCGCGCTAAGTCCCTGACGGAAACCCGCCAGCCAACGATCCCGCGCCGGACCGGCGCCGCCGCGGAGCGAGACGCCGCCCAGTCCCGCCGGGTCGATGGCGACCAAGGCGGCGATCAGGCAGGCGTCGTCCCAAACGTCGGAGCTGGCGTCAGCGGGCGGGGCCGATCCGGTCATGCGCCAAACAGCTCGGCGATAGCCCGCTCGATGCGAGCAGCCGAGCCGCCCTCGTCCAGCGGGTTACGGCGCAGGCGATGGCGCAGCGCCATAGGTGCGATCTCGCGCACGTCGTCGATCGACACCACGGTAGAGCCCTTCAGGGCGGCGACCGCCCGGGACGCCCGCAGGATGGTCAGCTCGCCGCGCAAGCCGTCCGCGCCGACGGTCATGCAAAGGCGCGAGCCGGCTTCCAATACCTCGTCCGGCGTTTCGACCTGGGGAAGGCGCTCGCGGGCGGCGACGATCTGTTCGCGGATCGCCGCTTCGTCGGCCATCCAGGCGGCGGTGAAGGCGCTTCTATCGCGGTCGAAGGCGTCGCGCCGGCGCACCACCTCGATCCGGTCGGCCAGGATGCTGGGCGTGTGGACGTCAACCGACAGGCCGAACCGGTCCAGCAGTTGGGGGCGAAGCTCGCCTTCTTCCGGGTTGCCGCTGCCGATCAGCACAAACCGGGCGGGGTGGCGAACGCTCAAGCCCTCCCGCTCCACAAGGTTCTCGCCAGACGCCGCCACATCCAACAGCAAATCGACGAGATGATCCTCCAGAAGGTTCACTTCGTCGATGTAGAGAAAGCCGCGATGGGCGCGGGCCAAAAGGCCGGGCTCGAAGCGCTTCTCGCCACGGGTGAGGGCGTGCTCAAGGTCGAGCGCGCCGACCACCCGATCCTCCGTGGCGCCCAGCGGCAGATCGACCACCGGCGTATCGATAAGCTCGATTACGCCTTGACCCGCGAGGGCCTCGGCGCAGGCGGCGCAGTCCGCGGCGCAGCGGCCAGCGTCTGACACCGGATCGCAATGGAAGGCGCAGCCCTTGACGGCGGCCAGCCGCGGCAGAAGCGCCGCCAGGCCCCGCACGGCCGTCGACTTGCCGGAGCCCCGGTCGCCGAACACCATCACGCCGCCGATGCTCGGGTCTACCGCGGCGATCAGAAGCGCGCGCTTCATCTCGTCCTGTCCGACCAGGGCGGAGAACGGAAAGGCTTGACGCGAACGCTTAGGCGCCGGGGAGCTCATCTCTTTCGCTGGCTCAGCGGCGGAAACGCGGAGGGGTGTCGGTTCAGGGCGCATGGCGGCTCCAAACTCGCCGACGGGCGAGATCGATCAGATGGATAGGGAAGGATGCGGTTAGAAAAACCGCCACCCAGACGGCGCCCGCGCCGGTCAAGGCGGCGCGCAAAGCTAAAAGCAGGAGAAAGCCCGGCGCCAGCGCGAACAGCAGATCGAGCTTGGCGCGATGTCGCGCCAAGACGACGACGCCAAGGCACATCTCGAGCGCCACCACCGCCAGCACGATGTCGACGGCGTGTCCGCTGGCGAACAGGGCGTTGAGGGCGGATTGAGGCGTCATGGCGATGCGCGCCCGGCCAGCCCTAAGATATTTTCCCGCTCATCCCCGCGAAAGCGGAGACGAGCGGAGGATGGGGAGTGGGTAAGACCCCGTAGCGCCCTCATCCGAACCGCCCATTCAGGCGCACGACGTCGTAGTTCAGCAGCACCGCCACCGAGACCCAGACGAGATAAGGAACGGTCAAGACACCGGCGAGGCGGGATACGCGCGTCAGAAAGACGACCAGCGCGGCCACCGAAAGCCACAGCGCCAGGGACTCCCAAAGCCCCCAATCCGGCCGATGCAGGGTGAAGAACAACAGGCTCCAGCACACATTGAAGAAGCCGTTTGCGGCGAAGAGGCCGACGATCGTTTCGCGCGCCGGAACCGTCTTCGCCTGAATCCAGGCCAAGGAGCCCGACGCCGCGGCGAAGGCGAAAATGACGGTCCAGATCACGCCGAACGCGACGTCCGGCGGCGTCCAGGCGGGCTTGGCCAGGTTGTGATACCAGGGGCCGACTTGAGTCATGGCGCCGCCCAGCACGGCGACGCCGAGCGCCGCCAGCGCCGCGACAGAGACCGCGCGCCATGGCTTGGTCGCCGTGACGCTCATGGCGTGGCGAAGCCAAGTAGGTGCCCCATATCTTTGAAAAAGATACGGGCGTGGGCGACCGGGTCGGCGCGCACCAGCTCCTTATGCATATAGGCCTGCCAGGTCAGGCGCTGCACATCCGGATCGGCGCAGATCTTGACGAAGCTCTCGCGCCGCTTGTCGGTGCGATACCAGAAGTGCTGCATGATCCCGAGGATGAAGAAGACTTTCCCATGCGCCTTCATGAAGCGCTTGCGGGCCAGGCGAAGGCTGCGCACATCGCCCGTCGCCAGGCGCGCCTCGACCGCCTCGGCCGCCAACCGGCCGCCGACCATGGCGTAGTAGATCCCCTCCCCCGACGCCGGCGCCACGACGCCCGCGGCGTCGCCAGCCACGACGATATCGCGCCCGTTATCCCAGCGCTTCAGGGGCTTCAGCGGGATCGGAGCGCCTTCCCGGCGTATCGTCTCGCAGCCGGCAAGGCCCTGCTCCGCCCGGAGCGACTTGATCGCGCCCCGAAGCGAAAACCCTTTGCGGGCGCTGCCTACCCCGATGCTGGCGGTGTCGCCGTGGGGGAATATCCAGGCGTAGAAGTCTGGCGACAGCTTGCCCTGATAGAAGACGTCGCAGCGCCGCCCATCGAAATCGCGTCCCTCGGCGCCCGCGCGCGGCGCCTTGACGATCTCATGATAGGCGAAGACGCATGGGACCTTGTCGGCGCCCTTCAGCGTTTGGCGCGCGACCTGGGACCGTGCGCCGTCGGCGCCGATCACGGTGCGCGCCCGAACGCGGACGACGGCGTCGGTCGCGGTTTCATCGTCGGAGGCGTCGCGGTGGGCCCCGGCCCGGTAGCAGACCACAGCCGTGCCGTCTGGGTCGCGCTCGATCCGGTCGTACACGCCCGTGCGGCGATCTGCGCCGGCGTTGACGGCGCGCACCCGCAGCCATTCGTCGAACGACTCGCGGTCGACCATGCCCACGTAGCCGCCGTCGATAGGCATATCGACCTCACGGTTCGAGGGGGCGATCATGCGGGCGCTGGTGGCGCGGGCGACCAGGATCGACTCCGGAATCTCGAAGTCCTTCATCAGCCGCGGCGGGATCGCCCCGCCGCAAGGCTTGATCCGCCCCGCCCGGTCGAGCAGCAGGACCGAGCGGCCGGTGCGCGCCAAGTCGTGCGCCGCGGTAGCGCCCGAAGGGCCGCCGCCGACAATCACGACATCGAAGGTATTCTCAGACGATAGCGACATGGGGGCGCTCCACGAGACTTGAGACCTTGGGGGACTTAGCGACGACCGCCGGTCGATCCAGGCGACTGGCCAGGATCGCCGACACCAGGAAGACGCCCGCCTCGACGATGAAGACGCAGAGGAAGGCCGGCGCGGGCCGATGGAAGGCGTGGCGCAGGAGATCGACGCCAATCGCGCCGAGGAACCCGCCGATGGCGAAGGCGCCGGCTTGCGCCGCGCCCCAGACGCCCATGCGAACGCCCGCGCCCGCAGATTTGCTCTTGCCGCCGGCCAGCCCCATCATCGAGCCGATGGCGGAGACCGCAAACACGCCGTTGGCGAAGCCCAAAACAAAAACGGTCGGCGCCAGCGGCCAGGTCGGCCCGACCAGACAGGCGAGCCCCAAGGCGCCCAGCGCAACCGCCGAACCGATGCAGCCGCCCATGGTCCAGCGGCGCATCCACAGCGACTTCTTGTCGCCGAACTTTGCACCCAGCAGACCGACCACGATCATGCCGAGCAAGACGCCGCCGTGCTGCAGGCCGGTGAGCTGGGTGGACTGGCCGGGAGAAAGGCCGAACACCAGGCCCGCGAACGGCTCCAGGATCAGCTCCTGAGCGCTATAGGCCAGCATCGAGACGAAGACGAAGACGGTGAAGCGTTTGGCCATCGGATCGGCCCAGATCTCGGCCATCGCCGCGCGTAGCGAAGGCCGCGGTGCGCTGACGGCCGGCGTTTCGGCGGCTTCGGCTTCGGCTTCGGCTTCGGAAACTTCGGGGGCCGGTCCTTCGGCGCCCCAAACCGCCAGGAGCGTGACCACGAAGGCGACCGCCGCGACGCCGGAGGCGACCAGCGCCAGGCGCTGGGCCGAAAACGGCTGCAACAGCGCGCCCGAGATAAGGGTCGAGACGACAATGCCGACGATCATCAGGAGCCAAGTGGTCGAGGCCGCCGCCGGGCGGCGCTCCGGCGCCACGCGGGTCGCCAACAGCGCCAGGAGCGACGTGCCGGCAGCGCCCACGCCCGCGCCGATCATGCTGAAGGCGACCAGCGCCATCAGAAAGCCCACGACGGGCGAGCTGCCCATCGTCAGGGTCGCATCGGCGGCGACGATCGCGCCAATCGCCATGACGCCGACGCCGCCGACGATCCAGGGCGTACGGCGATGGCCGAGATCGGAGCCATGGCCCCACTTCGGCCGGGATAACTGAACGGCGTAGTGCCAGGCGATCAGCGCCGCCGGCAGAGCGGCCGGCACGCCGATCTCGACCACCATCACCCGATTGAGCGTGGAGGTGGCGAGCGCCACGACCGCGCCCAGCGCGCTCTGAACCAGACCCAGTCGGACGATGCCGAACCAGCCTAGCGGCTTCACGCCCGTGGACACAGATGTCGCCGAAAGGGCCGTCATAGGGCGCCTCCATGATGCAGACCGAGCGCAATGCCGCTCGCCAACATGCCGAGCACGTAGAGCGACGTGCCGGTGCCGTTGTACCAAGGGGCGTGCTCGTACGGATCGCTGAGCAGCTTGGGCATGAGGGCGCCCTGGGCCAGCAGCGAGACGAAAACAAATCCCGCCGCGATGGGGTGACCGAACAGCGCCAGAAGCGGGATCACGACCACCTGAGGCGCCGCCATGATCGCGCAAGCGAGGAACGCGGCGTTCTCGACGCCCAGATCGACGGGTACGGACAAGATGCCCATCTTCTCGTCGCCCTCGACCGCCTTGAAATCGTTCAAAATCATGATGCCGATGGCGCCGAAGCTATACAGCGCGGCGAACGCGATCACCGCGCCAGAGGGAAAGCCCCGCCCCGTCACGGCCGCCCCGGTGAACCAGGCCAGCCCCTCATAGCAAACGGCGACAGACGCCGGCCCCCACCAGCCCCTCTGCTTCAGGCGCAATGGCGGCGCGCTGTAGATCCAGGCCAGAATGACCCCGACGACGCCGGCCGCCAGAACCCAGAGCCCCAACGCCCAAGCGAGCACCAGGGACGCCGCCGACATGGCCACCGCGATATAAAAGCCCCAGCGCCCCGGCATCCGGCCGGATGGGATAGGCCGCTTTGGCTCGTTGATGGCGTCGACATGGCGATCGTACCAATCGTTGACCGCCTGGCTCGCGCCGCATACCGCCGGACCGGCTAAAACCATGCCGGCCACGACCCAAGGCCAGCGGCTCAACAGCGGCGCGCCGGACGACACCGACCCGCACATAAAGGCCCACATGGGCGCAAACCAGGTGATGGGCTTCAGGCCTTCGAGCACAACCGACAGCGCCGGCGCCCGGGAGCGGGGTATCTCGGCATAAGACGGATAGTGAAGATCGCTCATAGGCCGACGCTATTATGGACATATAAGAGTGTCAAACATTTTGGACGCTTTCCGCGCGACCCAAAAGCGCCAAAACATCAGCTTGCGCCTAAGCGCCCCGGACGCTATAGCCCCGCCCTCGCACGCTGATCCGCGGTAGCTCAGCGGTAGAGCAATCGGCTGTTAACCGATTGGTCGTAGGTTCGAATCCTACCCGCGGAGCCACTTCGGAACGAAACTGCGAA
>Ga0116231_10005718_pt1 | contig 24302 bp, 19 predicted proteins | sample S1TSphgellanicum_2_FD_89695 | JGI IMG/M metagenome (GOLD analysis project Ga0116231, IMG submission 89695) | Host-associated microbial communities from peat moss isolated from Minnesota, USA - S1T2_Fd - Sphagnum magellanicum MG | ecosystem: Host-associated > Plants > Peat moss > Unclassified...
TGTGGGAGGGGGGGGTTTGTCTGTCTGTCTGCGACTCTGCCGATCATCAACACTACGAATTCTTCAATGGAAAAATTCGACCAAATCAGGCGACATCTTTGGTTGCAGAAATTCCGCTGCTAGGAGTGGTAGTGGCAGGAGTTTTGCTGCGCACCTCCTGCGAGTGCAACCGCAGAGGAGAGGGAAACCCACATAAACGAAGATATTTAAACCATATTGTTTGGAGAGTAGAATTTGGAGTCTATATAAACACTAGAGTTCACTTTCTCTCTGTGTTCGTTGAGCCGAGAGAAGGTTAGCATCTCCCTTGACAAGGACGGGAAAAGCCTTCGGGCTTTCACACATGAGGTTAAGGCTTCCCACTTCGGTGGATCTCAACCCAATTTTTTTGTGGAGACTCCCAAACTTCAAGTTCTTTTCTTTTGTGATGGGCATCTTTGATTGATCAATCACAAAAACAGATTAATCAAGCTTTGGATAGTCCCAAAATAGATACCTGGTAATTTGCTCTTTAGGCTGGTTATATAGGTTAGAAGAGTAAAACTTAGGGCAAAGCATATTGGTTAAAGTGAGAAGGTATTGGGAACATTTTGGGGAACACATGGGGAACCCAAAAAATAAAATTCAACATTCCCCTTTATAAACTGGTGGTACTTATTATTAATTAGTGAGGGGATGCACCCACTGTTAGTTAGTTTTTTTTCCCAGACACAGCCATTTGATTGGCCCATCACCAATATTTTTGGAACATGAGGCACTCCCCAACCTAAAAGCCTAAATATGGTTCCCTCCTCAGAACAGAAGCATGATTTGTCGTGCTTCCCTTTGCTCCCCTATGGGATAAAAAATGAGGTGCTATTGGGAACACCTTAGGGAACACATTGAAAACAAACAGAAAACCAAAAATCCCGCACCCCCAAACCCAGAAGAAAAAAACTATGGCCAGCTGAGCCTTCTCATTGGCTGCATGTAATTTCTATTTCCAAAACAGTTCATCACCGTTTCAACCTGGAGTAATACCCCCATTATAAACTGGGGGTACTTATCTGAGTGTGACCTCTGAGTTCATTTTGTGGTAAATTGATGGAATGTGTATTTATTTAAACCACTACTGGTTTGAACTTGTCATAAGGGGCATAAGCCATTAAGCTAAAGATGGATTTAATGAAGCACATGTTGTCAAGAGGAGAAAGTTAAGTGATCTCTAACATGATGTTTTTGTGTTCTGGAAGTAGAGAGAGCTCAGTATTCTCTGGACATGATATTTTAGCATTTTGAAGTCTGGAAATAGTAGTTGTTCTTGTGCGGGCTGTTGGGAAGAATGCCCATAGTCATTAACTTGGTTGAAGTAGTCTTTGAATTCTCATTATTTCCCCTGTGAACAGAAGTTTAAGGATTTGGAGACTGAACCAGAATCGTGAATACAGTAATAGGAAATTGTGGATGTGATGAAAAATCATAGGGGCTTGTTGAGCTTGTCTAAGTTTGCATTGTGATCAGTGTTACATGCTTATCAAGCAAGAATTTGGGATGATGGGAGATTGGTTTCAGTAGAGGGAAGTGAGACCCAAGTTTTTGGGAACTCCAAGTGAGAAACTATTATTCCATAACTGTGGTGGACTATATGCAACTTTGGGATCAATGGCTCCAGATGGGTGACAGTAGTGCCTCTTGTCAAAACTTTTGGGAAAGGAAAAAAATATCTTTTGGGCTGGTGCTTTTTTGGGGTGATCCTGGTATGTTTCTAGGGATATGTAGCAATGGGGTTGAACTGGACTTATAATCTTATGATGCCACAATAACATGTGATAGCTCAAGAGAGAGTTTGAAGTGATCTGATTGATCAGATTCTGTAAAATAGAAGTGGTGGTCCAATTTCAGTTTAGGAGTGTAAAATGCTAATGTTAGAAATGGAAGGAGACATTCACTCTATATGTGCAAAAAATTGATTGATGAATTGTGCCTGAGAAATTAGTCATGGAATCCATAAGCACTCAGACAAATATCTGAGTTTTCTCCTCATGTCTTTTTTGACTGCACCTTCATGCTTTTGTGAATCAAAATCCAGTCAATTAATGCTGCGTTATAAATATATATCTTTTCAATGCTTCAAAGGTTAGCACAATTTTCATCAATTTTAGAGCGTAGATAGGTATCTCTTCAATTCTTCGAAATTTAGCACAATTCTCATCAATTTCAGAGCATAAATAGGTATCTCGTCAATTCTTCAAAAGTTAGCACAATTTTCATTAATTTTAATAACATGTACAGGGACATAAACGATCCTGAAAATTTTAGACAAAAAGACAAACTGGGGGCACAAATCATACCATGATCCACTAAACTTGTAGAAATCATAAGTTGTCAAGAACTCAACACACTTATTTCTCTGATGACCCCTTCTCAGTTGAAGAAGGTTAAATTGCAATCTAACAATGGCATGTTACAGCCAATAGGTGATATTCACATTAAACAACCTTTTGTGAATTAAAGCTCCACCCACCACATTTCTGTTGTAGGATTATGAAAGTATTGCTTGCCACCATAACCACCTGAGATGATAATTATCCTCCTTCAACTGCTTGTAGAGGATAGCTAAAAGAATATCCCCAAGCCATCTACCATGTTAAAATCATTAGAATTCATGAACAAAATGGATCGATTAAACTAGTGGAGATTGAAACCCATGAGATATAAGCCAGTTGCATTTTAATTTCCAACCCAGGGTATACCCTATACTTCACACCACAAACAGAGCCAGCAATAATACCAACTTTCCTGCAAAGCAACAACACTAGAAACAAGTCTTGATAACAAATTGCAAGATGCTCACATTCAGGAGATGGTCAATCATTCCATCTTCTCTGCTTTTTACTCTTGATTTGTCCCTCATTTTCCATGTCTCTCTTCATATTACAGAATTAGGGTGTAGTGCCCTACTCTCTCTCTCACGGTCTCTCATAATTTGTTTGTTGCTCTGTTTCTCTTGTTTTCTGCTCCTTTCTTCAACTACCATCTCCTTCCTTTCACTGCTACTGCTTGATCTTCATGTACTCTGGTTTTTGCTCTTGCTTTCTACAACCTTTTCCAAGTTCCTCTTCTTATCACAGAATTCCTACTGCTTGATCTTAATGTACCCTGCATTTTTCCTATAGTTTTCTTTCTCATTGTCCAAGTGAACCTTATCACTAAATTCCTACTGCTTCTTCATCCAGTGGGTTCATTGGTCCTCTTCTTTTCTCTCCCTTTTCTGAATTGTCTTGTATCATCACCAGAATTTTCCTTTTAACTGGAAAGTATTGCATGATCTTCATCCTCTCCTCCCACAACTGTGATAGGTTTTTCCTTCAGTCCTCCGTGCTCAGTTTTCAGCCAGTTCCTCACCAATCTCGCCTCTTCCCACACTTCTCCATTGTGTCCCATTGTATTTTCTCTTCAGTAGTCATTTTGTGCTTGCTAAAAAGTTTAACATGACCACTAAACCATTCATGAGTGCTGATGGCAACAGAACACACCACTGAATGAATTGAGCCCCTTTTCACATTTGTGTTTCAGTTAAATGCTTCAATCTCAGAAAACATCTGAAATTGCAGCAATGCAGTTCCAGTGCACAACTCCTTGTCACTTTGAATGAGCAATTTATCTGATTCCTGCCAATTTTGACAAGATGGATATACTGTAACAAAGCTTATGAGAACTGCATAACCTTTAGGCTATGAAACAGTTGGTGATGCTTTCTCTGATGCTTTCTTGCCCTGTGTATGTCTAACCCATTCTACTATGTTCCTGCATGCTTGACTGTCTGAGTATATCCTGTTTGAATGAAACAGAAGTCAGCCCCAGCTCAACTGATAATCAGATAGCAATGAAAGTCAGAAAGCAATGATCTCTTTCCCTCCTCCATCTTGAGACAATGCATAGTGTTTCTTCAAATGCTTTCATGACAAAAAAATGTCAATCCTTTGGCAAAGAAACAGGTGAAGCAAGGGAACCAGCCAGCAGGTGCTACAGTTTGTGCATCATATGCTTCAAGGGGTTTCCTACAACTTCAAAGCAGATTTCAAAGCTGAAAAGTGAAGAGCACCTGTTTGAGGTCCGGTATGTCTTCAGGATTTTGCCATCTTTGTAACTGGCTTCCTTATGAATGGCTCCACCATCTCTGCAACTAGGAACTCCAGCAGGTCTCAAATATTCCTTTGCCATACCCTCCACAATGTCATCCTGCAAATAGAAAGGTACAACTTCAAGAGCACATTTAGATGTACATTTCACAATCAAGATTATCAATCTAGCAAAACAAGAACAAAAAACACACAAAGGAACCATAATCTCAGCCATCTGAAGGCTTTAGCTCCCAGACAACAGTTTATAACTACACTATCACAGTACCACCTCTGGAAGGAGCCCAAGCTCAGTACAGCTCCTAGGGAAGGACCACAAGGGCTAAAGAGACATTGAAAGGTTCTCATTCATGATATCAAATGAAAGAAAAGCATCCTAGCTAAGGCATAGGACCAGGCACTAACCAGTGGCTGCGTCACATCAACCCAAGTAAAGAGCTGTACATCATTTTCTGAATTGTTCCGAAACCATGTCAATTGACGTCTTACCAAATTCCTGCATGGATTTGAATTGGAGGGGTTATAGTGAGAAATGAAAGTTTACAACACCATACACTGAATAGCACACTCAATACAAACTAACCAAGCTGCCCCAATCAAGACCATAATAGGTTCTGCGGATGCACTCCACAGTTCCCCATACTGGGGAAACATGGACATGGTTACTGCAGAGTTGTCAGCAATTTGGTTGATGCCATGCATCTGGATCTACATCTGACAATTATCTAAAAAATGGGCACAAATTTCAATCAATCTAAGGTCAAGCAGCAAAACAGTGTCCAGGAGTGCAACATAACTGTGTCACTCAGCACCCCAAAGCAATCAGGGTGCACTTGTGGCTGTGATGACCCTGTAACCAACTGTTAATTAACACAACAGAAAAGAAAAGCATGAGCAATGGACCTTGAAGCTTGTTGAAAGGCTGAAAGGAACATCAGAAAATCCTCTTCTGTGCTTATGCCTTCAGCTGCCCGACACTCCAACAAAAATTTCATTGCCTGCCATCAACAATTTCAGCTCTTAAACAAAACCTTCAAAACTGATGGTCATGGATGCTCTCATGCCAAGATCCCATTTCTAAACAAACTTGATGTGGAAGTTAGAGTGAGGATTTCTATACATTATCAACACCATGTGTTCACTAGTCATCACACTGCAGTCACCTGACCATTCAAATCTTGAAAGCTCAACCAAAGAACTAGGTCATGAAGCTTTTTGGGTGGATGACTAAGCCACTAGGCTCTACTGGCAAGATGGTATTCATGTAGCCTTCCAAGGAGGGCTCTGAACACATGTTTGACCAGCCACAAGCAATCACACACTCCATATATGTATAAATTAGGATATGTCACACATCACCTACACAGTCAAGGTAATTTGTCATAGCTAACCATCCAGTGTAAATTCTAGTGATCATTCCCAACAAAATACTTCAGCTGATAAATCTTTTACCTCTTGATACCCAATAGCACGAGACGCCGAATTGCTGTTCGGTTGTACCCCTAAATCCAGAAGCCATGACACTTCATCCAAGAGGCCCTCTGAAAGCACAAACATTTCCAATGTACTAATTCAGTATTGCAAAAGAACACATAAAGCATGTGCAGTTTATCACTACCATACAATGCAGCTGTCATGTGACATGGCCAAGCACACTCAGGAGCATCCTCCTAACAACAAGCTATGGAAAACAGGGCATATAGACTCCAGGTTTCCAGCTCATGCTATTGGTCAGATTCTGTACCTGCCACCATCTGCTCGCACCGGAAATCAATTGCTTGGTACAAAGCCACACGAGACTGATACAAAAAATAACACTGGAAGTCGTAATCAAACCCCACATCCCCATCTACATTGTCAACACCGCCACCTTTTGGTTTTGGAAATGCTCCCCGTGGTTGACCTGACATCTGCATCAGAGAAGATGTGAAGAACCATGTTATTTCCAATCTGCACTATGTTTTATTGCATTCTAACCTTATTACTGTGATTGATTTTATGGCAGCATGCCCTACCTTAACAATCTCAAGGGCACGGCGCAGCCTATACCAGTCATTACAAGTTAGGCTGTGAGCAGTATGAGGGTCACCAGCCTCAACTAGCATGGATATGGCAGCTTCCCAGCCTCCTCCATCCTGTACCAATTGTGCTATCTCCGCCTCCACCACAGCACTGACCTCCTGTGTAGCTTTGGGTGCCCCAACTTTGCCATTCATGTACCTGAGCAGTCATACTCCAAGACTTCAAAAATGTCAATGCCCTGTCATCATCCACACAATGCAGAGCACTTCTGTGGGGCAAAAAGTAGTACAAATCGACTGTGAACATCATGGTGATTGCCAATGCTTAAATTCAATGCCAACTCTAATTTGGGAAATTTAAATCACATAACAGAGGTCAGGCATTCTAGCTGTTGGCATACCACAAGAACATCTTCATAACCCATACACCTGCATTAAAAATGACTCTGCGAATTTCTAAAGATCAACACTTTCTGATAACTAGTTTGATTCTGCAGCATGCCATCCTTCTCTGGCATGGTTTCCATTTCCAGCAGATTAGGTTGGTGAGCCAAGATGGATTTTAGTCAGTCAACTGTATGTTGCAGATGATGGCGGTGTGGCCTAGATAGGTTGGGAACACCAGATTCCCTCAGAACTCTGAAATCAAGAATGCCAGGTAGAAAATAGTCTTGGGTGAGGTGAACTCCTGAGATAATAGCACTGTGAACAAACACAGACCCCACCTACAAAAGGAGGCAGTACCCGCAGCAGCACCAGGGAAAGAGATTCACAGTCCCACTTGCACTGGGGAGCACAGCATAAATTTCCTTTAGATAAAATGGCTGTTTAGCATAGCATTTCCTGGTCAGAAATCCAGATGTTCAACTAGAGGTTTTCCAGGATGGACAGTTGTAGGGGTCTGAAAGGTATTATACTGAAGATAGAGACAAAACTTCAATTGTCACTTTAAAGGGTGGGTGATAGAACATAACATACCAGCGGAGATACATCCCTGTTCCACCGACAACAATAGGAACACTTCCTCTAGCCAGCACATCCTCAGTAGCAGCCCTTGCATCATCAAAAAAGCATCCTGCTGTGTAATCTGAATCACACAAGATGTTCTGAATCAAATGAGTGTTTGGGATGGGGGGATGTACTGGAAATGGATCAAACTAAAATCTGCCTAAAGAACATAACAAAGGTCTCAAGCTAACTACCCAAAACTTTGGATCTATGTTCATATCAAGTAGTCTAAGAAAATTGCTTATTTGTACTCGATTTGTGGCAAGGCATAATGCACTACTTCCTTCTGCCCCTAGAAAAGTTGCATACCTTCTGTAGGCAGGACAATGTCAAGCAAGTGATGTGGAACACCCTGCACAAATGTATTATATTCAATGACCAAGATATTCATATTTTTTACATTGCTTCTAAAATCCTCTATGAATCATTTGATGGCAAACTTATACACTGTTCAATCAGCATCCATCTGTATCGTTCAAAGTAAATAGACATGACCCAATAACCGATAAACTCACAATGTTGATACAAAAGCATGTAAGTGCCCTGCAGGGTTTGTCATATCAGTTCTGGGCTTTGGCAAAGGTTGTGATCAGTTTTTGCACAAGATTAGGGCAATGCTTGCAACATAGCATAAGAACTGTACTATGGTGCAGGTGGCAAACCCTGTTCGAAAAATTCAACATTTCAACTTTCTTAACCAGCTCCTGATCTTTTTGCCAGAACAAAGAGCAAACATTGCCGCATTGCAGTGCAGTTATTTAGACTTCCCAAACAAAGTCTCAGTGGTCATCAATTTTTACACAAGATTAGGGCAACACTTGCAACATAGCATAAGAATTGTACAATAAGATATAGTGCAGATGGCAAACTCTATTCTGAAAATCCAACCATTCAACTTTGTAACCAGCTGGTGATCTTTCCAGAAAAAAGGACAACACTGTTGCATCGCAGTCATTAAGACTCTCTGAGCAAAGACTTCATGAGAAATCCTCAACAAAAGTTTTGACTGTTTTGAACCTAACCTCACGCTCATGTGCTGGTGTTTTTGCACTTCCAATGTTGAGCCCTACATACACCTGCAGAGTTGGACAATGGATCTTTTGAGCAAAAGCATGCTTTGTGAAACTGAAAAAGGAAATCATCATCATGCAACCTATTCACAGATCCATCAGGATGCAACCTGTCAACATATCATGCCATGGATTATCAGGATTTCCAAGAAAACCATGGCACAATCTACTTCAAATCTGACTAGCAAGGGGACCATTACCCATTGCTGACCTTACCAATCTTCAAATCTACACTATAAGTCTTCGCGCATAAACAGAAAACATGCTGAAGATGTGAACACTGCAGATGCAGAGGAAAAATGTTGAGCAAATGCACAATCAACACATACAAAGTGTATTCAGATCAAGGAGGACAACGAGAGAAGATCAAGCAACTTGGAATGACATTTAGGGTTTAGCACACTAAGAAGAAAAACAAAAACAGAAGAGCAGAGCTCTATAGGATTCATGGCAGTGTCAATAAGAAAGGGGGGAAGATGTAGATGAATCCACAATTGAAAAGAGGTAGAAACAAAATGAAGCACATCTGGGGACACGTCAAAGAGCAAACAGGAAGAGACACAGGTTTGAAGAAATTCCAGTAACCTGAACAGAATCAGCGCTCACAATCTCTCCTCCAAGCCTCTTAGCAAGAGCCAAAGCTACTCTTGTCTTTCCGACTGCTGTAGGCCCTGCGATCACCACCACTCTCCCCTTATCTCTGGCTCCTGCGACTGCTTCCTTCAATTGATCCGTCGTCGTCGATATGTTTTTCCCGCTATCAACTCGATCTCTTAAACGAGGATTGTCGATTCTTCGATTCTTCTCGACATGAATTTCCTCCTCAAGTTGCTTCGAGCATTCACCAGCCTCCTCCTCGTCTGCAGGTTCTTGAGCTCTACGGGATATGTCTGGAGCTTGAATAGCCATGATCTGAGAACTTGCTCTAGAAGAAGAAACTCCTTGAGAACTTCTTAAGTACGACGCAATTGGAGCTCTTGCTCTTGCAGATTTCAATGGCGCTCTGGTAGATCGGCTGGACGACGGCCATCTCTTAGGGCAGAATTGATCGGAGAAGGAAAAAAGCTTCACACATGCGGAGAAGGAATGACCACAACTGTTGAGAAGCTTACTGCAAGAGTAGGAGCCGATAGAAGAGATGGCCGCAGCTGCAGAGCTGGTAATCATCGACGCTACTACTGTGGCCGAAGGAGCCTCTCCTCCTCTATCGCTGCAAAACTCTTCAGCTCTAGGGTTTAGGGTTTAGTGGGCGTCGTCTAACAAGCAGCTCATCGCGTAACGAGTCGAAGGCTCCATTCTGTTTTCCTTTCGACAAATTTTGTCGTTTTCGGTTCCAAAATTTGGAAATTTTGAATTTGTGTGCAAATTCGACTACCTTTGATCAATTTTTTTATAACAAAAGAATTGGGGGAATGCGGAACCCTGGTAACGACTAACGACCTAGTACGACTTTGTTAGCGTATGGCCCTGTTATCTGACACACGGAGCATTCTTAAGCATTCTTCACACCTGGAGTTAACACAATGTTATCTCAATGTTAAGCAATCAAAAGAAAAAGATTGTTCATATATGTGACTAGTGTGAACCCGGTGCATAATGCACCCGTCGAGCTTCCCCCCGCCCGGTCCTTCCTCGCCCGTGCCCCTCCCCTTGGCCCGTGCTGGCCCCCCCCCCGCTGGCCCCACCCGCCCTGTGCTTCACCGGGCTCTCCCTTCCCTCACCCCCCAAAACATTCCACAGGGAACGGGAGCCAATGGGATTACGCCAGAGAGATAATGAAAGCGAAATGATGTCAAAGAAAAAGAAAAACTGTGAAAAAGAAGAAAAAAGAGGGTACCAAAAAGAAAGGGGCCAAGAATCGAAAGGTTTGTAAAAGATAAGTAAAAGACAGACAGACAGACGCACGCAACAAGCGAAATTATATATAAGATGTAACACAACAAAAAAATTGAGGTGGATCCTCACTAGCACACCATGCTAGCATGGTGTTAATGACAATGCTATGAGAGAATGAATTTTCATGAAATGAATTTTTTTTAAAAAATGATCTATCTTATGTAAGAGGTTCAAAACTGCATCTTTAACTCAATGCTACAAATCAAGAAACACCTCCTTCTCTTTCTTGTCATGAAACTTTTTCCTTGCCATCTCCATTCCTCAACCGCTCCAATAGTCATTGCTCTCATAGTCCTTGCCATTGGTAACATCCTTCCTTTGCCATTAGCACAATTGCATGGTTTAAAGAATGGACATGTTTGACATGTCATTCTTGAACTTCAACAACTATGGTGAACAAGTAAATGAAGAAGGTGAGGACTTCCCAATCTTCATTTCTATCTACAAAATTAAGCAATATTTTACAACTTCAATTTCCAATGTGGTCTTATGCCTTGCCTTTCACCAATCAATGAAAACACAAATGCAATGACGAATTAGTATTTATTTTAATGCAGAAGTTACAAATAGAACTGATGAAAATGTTACAATGAAAAAATCAAACAAAGGAAAGAATGAGACCAACACAAACTCAAATTCCATTAAAGTTCACACAAGGAAGCCAATACAATCAAATTGGAAGCACACAAAAGTATTGGTTCTCATCAAAGTCAAGAGGGATGAATGCATAGTTTTGTTGGACTCACACAATCAATTTGAAATAGTTATGATGAAATTAAAGAAAATTTTCAAAGTGTAGACTTCTCATACTAATTTGAGGAATAATTATGCATGCAAGGACAAGTATAGTTTTTTTTTGGGGGGGGGGGGAACCAAAGAAGTTTTTTTATTATATGTCCAACATTCTACACAACAAGGAATACTAATTGTTGAACCCACCAAAAAAAAACAACATTAAATTTACCTTGATTCTTCAATAGGAATGTGTATGATATAATTGTGAGATTCATAGGAAATAGACCAATTTTCAATCCACCTCACCTTCTTAACCACATGCATGATTCACAAAACACACAAGACTAACATGCATCAATATAAAAAAGGTAGTTCATTTAATAAGGGTGGGAATAGTGGACGATTGTGAATTTGAGAACAACTTTGTACTTGTTGATGAAGTAGAATGTGTTTTTTATGATCAAACATTTACAACAACCCCTTTCTCATGATTATGTTCCTTCACAAAAGTTATGAATAAATTTGCGAATACATTAGCACATACACAAACTCTTTTTGCAACCCCATCCATGATTTTCCACAAACCAAACAAACAAACCAAATACACCACAGTTAATATTTATATCAAATGTGAACATGTAAAAGGATCCATGAATCTAACCAACATTAGTGTTAAAGGTAACTATTATTTTGTACACAAATTAATGATCAATTGATTGAATTCATCATAAGTTGACCTTGGTTATAAAGGAAAAACATTCAATCACTAGAAGAAATATGCGGTTTTATAACCACTCTATTTGTAATCACATGTGAATAAATGTTGTTTGCAACTAGTTTTTATCATTTTTGTAATTATTTATTATGTTTGATCATACTTGCAATTACATTACAATTAGTTTGTGACTATTTTTTTTCCATCTTTCTAAAAGAACAACTTTTAGTTTGGGTTTCATTTTTAAAAGGCCATATATGTCCCAACAATTGTAAATGTGATCAAAATTAATTACAACCTTATGGGTATATTGGGATCCATTCAAAATATACTATAAAAATTTTAAAACATATTAATATGAACAAATGTATGCTACAAGTGTGTATAATGAATGAATTAAAATCTTATATATCTTATAACATATTAAAACATATCAATCACAAATAAAAGGTATATATGTACATTTAAATATATTCAAAATTTATTTCAAATATATATATAATTCAAAGGATATATTGCAAGTGCATTCAAGGTTTATAATATCATTGAATTTATTTTAATTGATAATAAATATATCAAGTGAAAGAATGATAATAATAAAAAAAAAGATATTTTCCAATAATAATAATAATAATTATTATTATTATTATTATTAATTATAGTAAAATCACGCATATATATAATATTGCTACTAATATCCACTACAAGAAATCACATCTCTTCAAAATGTTTAACTTGACTAAAGTGTTGGCATTGACCAAAAGGATGTTTACTTTGATTAAAAACATAAGACATGAAAGACACATGACTTTTTTGGTTGATTATTTTGATTAAAATGACCATTTTGACCAAGTTTTAAATCATGCATTTAATCAAGAGGGACAAATTTTTTATATGGTCCATCAAAATGTCCAGTGCTTATTCAACATACTAAATGGCCATATTTAATCAAATTGGGCATCTTAATTTGATTAACTAACCTACTTGTTATGCATGTTAAGCTACCTACCTACCTCCTATTTACTTACCTATTTATCTATTTACATACTTATATATTTAGTTATTTATCTACTTAAATATCTATTTACATTATACTTACCTATATTTTACATAAATATGTACATTTATAAACATAAGTAGGTAAGCATGTATACCTATTTATCTACCTAGTTAGATACATACATATTTACTTATTGAAATTGAAATGTTATTATACACATTGACAAAAAAATTTGTTGAAATTCAAATAAATATGTTAAATGCATTTATTATCATATTGTTTTATAAAATGGTGCGATAGTTTGATGGCCAAGACATTGGTTTGAAGCCAAGAAAACCAAGGTTTAATCTCCTTTATCAACATATATTATGTGGAGTTTATATATTTGTATATATACCTTGTACATGTGTGTAAATGTATAATACATAAGTGGGTTGTGAATAGGTAGGTAAAAGGCCATGGTGTAGATAGGTCATGGGTGGGTGGGCAAGTAGGTATTTATTATTTATTTATTTATTATATTTTTATTATTAAAAATTTGGCCCCTTTTTCTAAATTTTTGGTTGCACAATTTTTTGTCTAATTTAACTAGTCCAAAAAATCATTAATCAAGTTGGACATGTTTCAAAATTGACTTGATTAGTATAACTTAATGATCAAATTGACTGAATGTTAAGATGATTGGGTTTTGGTCTAGTTTTTCAATCAAATAAAGTATGATTTTTAATAGTGGTTATTATTAAATAAACATAATAATAATATTATTATTATTATCTTTAACTATTATTACCTACAATAATATATATAATTAGTAAGTAAATTAGGCTAATATAAAATATATATTATAAATTACTTATAAATTTGCAACTAAATTGATCACATTTGTAATTTTTTATCACCATGTGGCGAATTTTCACCCCCAAAAAAATTCATTGATTACAATATTTCTTGAATTTTTTTTCATTCATTCAATTTCATGAACCAAGTCTATTTCACATAAATATCACGGTCTATCATTGGAATCTTTAGAAACAATTAAAAATATGTAGAACATAACCAAATTTACTAAAATCTTGACTACCACACATGTATAAGTCTCTACATTAGTTATGGTTGTTAAGGGCATTAAAATTGCTCCACCTATTATTCCTTTTGAACCATTATTTATCACATTCAACATATTATGTTGTTTTTTTTGAATCCCTAGCCATAAACATGAAAAATGATATAATATAAGGTGAAAATTTGATAAATTGAAATAGCTCAAGCCAATAAAAAACAATCGTTTCGATGTTCAATGAGTTTTACAAGCATTGAACCGTATCCAAATTTAACATCATTATGCACATTCAATCTTTTTTTTGCCATAAACCAAATGTATACCTTTTACCAATATATCATGTAAGCTAGTGTTAATGGAATTGCTTTGATAATCATTATATTTAAATATGGCATCCATGATTTGGACACTATAAAACTTTGTCTTAAATTTAATAATCTAGTCATGAATGTCATAATTTTGATTATGCCCAATTTTGCCATCATTGAGACTATATGACTAAAATCATTTACCTTTAATCATTGTTGGAACCACATGATTAGGGCATTTTGAAAGTTTTTCATATTGACACCATTTGATTAAAAACAAAACCAAAAAGTGAACAAAAATTCATTTCAAAAAATGAAAAAATAATGAAAAATCCAAATTTAATCAAATATGGAGTGACAAGTTTTCCAATTGTAGCATTTGTTGTAATGATCACCTATAATTGATTATTGAATAAAAAAATTGTTTCAAAAAAATCATGGAAAACATATTCAAAAATTATTAACAAACTCAAAATTAAAATCCAAGTGGATGGTGGATTATCATTTACAAAAGATCAACATGTGAATTAGAGTTTTAAAAAATTAAATTTTGAGTGAAATAACAATAAAAGAGTTTGGATTCACAAATGTTGGTCAACCTTGGGTTGTTTGTTTTGTATCAAGGCTATGTATTTAATAAAAAAATGATATTTTTCAATCATAAATTTTAGTTATTAAATTCATTTTTTTGAAAAAAAAATCAGATTTCATTTTGTGATAATACTTATTAGAAATCATGTCCTAATTTTCTTAGGGTGTTTTTTCATTGAATTTCACTTGTTCCCCATAAAATGCACTTACAAAAATTTTACATGATAGAATTTTTTCTTCAATCATTTAAACATGTAAGCTTGATAAATTTGATTAATGTACCATTTTTTTTTGAAATTTTAATCTTCAAAAAAATATTCATTCACATTATTTGAACAATATATGAAAAAGAAAAGATGTTTCAAAATTTAAATGTATAAGAAAATTTGGAATGGAAACAAATTTATAACTTTGTGTTGACAGTGTTGTTGCAAATCCAAATTGTGTTGGGTAAGTTAAGGATTTTGTGGAAATGAAAGATTCAAATACCATTGTGACATTTTTCTAGCCTAGGTGGGATGCCTAGATGGCTTTTAAAAACATTATTGCTTAAGGAACTTGCATTCTTAGGCAACCTACATTTTACATGCCTAATTGGCTTTACATGCTTCAATGATTTATTTTTATTATTTAAAAATTATTACTTTGAAAATAATCATCTCCCAAAAAATTCCATGTGTGTCATGAAAATTATGACTAAGATATGGCTAGTTGTATTACCATTATCAAAGTGATAAATTCAAATCTACTATGCAATCATGTATAGTCATGGGGAGTCACATACAATTACAAACATAGTCATATATGTAGGAGCATGGATGCCATATTTTAGCTTAATGAATATTAATAAGAACTTTTATTGTATTACATCATTTGATAATATTCACTTTAAATGACTTGTTGTTTATGCCTTCGCCATTTAGTTCAACATTTAGAACCATCATTTTCATAATTATTATTTGAAGCCTAAGCAAAACACAAGACATCATTGGGAAATTACTAAAAATATATAATTATAAGACTAAGGGAATGTTAAATCTCCATTACCAACTATATGAAACATATATACCTTTCATTACTCCAAATTGTTGAAAATCACCAAATTGGGAGGATAAAAGAATAATAATGGGTGTCAAACCTTTGCTTACATCTTTGAAATCATCACATATTATGATCAACACTAATTTAAAAGGAACTAATGAAAGGAGACCATCATTCATTTAATTTTGATACCTTTTTACACATTAACCATTTATTTTATTGCTTATGTCAAAAGTAGTGAAAAAACATGTGAAAGTTGAAAACCCAAACAAAATGTGAGGTGAAGTGCAAGGAAATGCTCTAAAACATCTATTTCAATCTAGAAAACAACCTTGTAGATCTATCAAGAGCAAGATCTCCAACTTAAGGCTTAATTTTCAATTTTCATAGTGATAATTATGAGGATATAATCCCAATTTGGAGGCAAGATGATGTTAAATGGTTTTTTTAAAATAATTTTTTTTTTCTCTAAATGATAGTGAATGGATTATTCAATTAAAAATTTAAAAAAGTGTTTATGTATGTTGACAAAAATAAATTCTAAATAGTGACCCCTTGAAAAGTCATTGAATATTTGGCAAATGTATCAATTAGCTCTCTAGTTGACACTACCTCTATTGAAACCTCTTCAATAGCTCTTAAGATGGATGACATCACAATTTGATAGGGTATTTAACCCAACTTTTGAAACTAAGAGGATTTTTTTTCCATTATATTTTAGGTGCCTTAAAGGTAGGATCATTAGAAAGAACCCAATCTTGATAGTTTGTTTTGTGTTTCTTCTTATTTTGGAGTGTAAAATCTTTCTATTAAAGTACATTTCAGCTTTGGTAGATTGTTCATGTGTTGTTTTGAATTGTGTGTGAAGATTCATCAATGAAAACTATCAATATTTTTTCATGAATCTCAATGAAAGATTGAGGATACAATTTGTCTAGAGTCATAGAGCTTGTGAATATTTTTCATTTTTTGTTGAACTTTTTTTGATAGAAGCCAATTGAACCTTTGCATTGTCTTTAACACAACAGAACTAGTACCTATTTGGAGCTCTTAAATTGTTAATTCTTGATCATTTCATTCTACTTTGAGTTATTTGGTAGTAAAATTAAAAATAGATTTCTATGTCTCACTTCTTCATTTCACTGAATGGCCTTACCACCAATGTTTGAAAACATAATTTCAGCAATGAAATTAATGTTTAGAAAAAAGAAACAAGCCAATCCAACTTGCCACATTAGCTTGCCAAGAATCACTCATGATTAAAAATTCAACAGAAAAAAGTTTCCCATGGGTCAATTTATCCCATTTTGATCTAAATTTTCACCAAATTTCAACCACATGGTCAAAATTAAGGATTTGGAGACGAAGGGATCACATGAGTTTTGGCAATTGCAAGTGCATCTATCTTGGGGTTGGGTTCTTAAATTGTTCTTTGTAATTAAAAAATGACGATACCTTTTTCTAGGGGGTTCTTTAATTGTATTATATAGGTGAATTGCAATTTTATAGTAAAATAATCTCTTTTTAACTAGAAGCAGATATTCACTTTTTTTGCCTTTCTAGGTGGCAAACACAAATAAATGGTCTCTTTTTAAAAAAAATTAATTGTGGCGACATAAGGGAAAAAAGTTTAATTAATTCAAAAACATTTGGGGATGTGCCTAAGACTGTTTTATCATTAAAATATTAAAATTTCAAAATTTAGACATCTTGAGATTTTGCCAAATACAACTACCAAGTATGAGTGTTTAGTTTTATTTTCATCCTCAATTTTGTGATGTTGCTCAAGTGGTGATAGTCCATAACTATATTTAGCCAAATTTGGTGATATTCAAAATACGAAAGTATAAAATCTTAAGTGCACTTTCATATTGTAGGCAATTGTAGCAACTTTTAAAAAATAATTTGTGACAAAATATTCATTATTTGAAAAATATTTTCACAAAATGGCGATTAGCCAAAAAATCACTGCCGAGAATGGCACAAATCTTATGTATGGCTTTACTTAAGTAAGAAGTTAAATAACTATTCAACATCCTTAATGCCCTTGAGTATTTTTTTCCTTTCATATTATTGTAGTAATAGGTTTAAAAACCAAGGTTTCCAACTAAAGCTAAACTAGGTAATTTACAAAAATAAAATTAAAAATAAAATGTAGTTTTGGAACTTTGCATTGAGTGTTTAAATTAAATGTTTGGGCAAAGACAACTCAATGGATCCCAATTGTTTGTGAGCACATTTTGAATGGCAACCTTGCAGAAGACGGTAAATAGTATAAGCAAAGGGTCCTTATTGCCGGCAATACAAAAATATTGCCTATTAATTCTTTTTTTCTTTGACTGCCCATTTGCCCATCCCAGATGTGTCCAGAGATGCACATCGGAGATGCCCCTTTAAAGTCTTTGGGTCCATGCATCTCTGGACCACAAAAAGTTGTGGTCTCCCTTCTTTTCATGGAAAAAAATCATCTGGTCCATTTTTTTGTAACATGTGACTAGTTACAATTGTTGGACAATGAATGGAAACTTAACCACATTCAAAAGAGGTGAAAAAAAAGCCATTCAATTGTGTGTTGGGTTGGCAAAATAACATCTCCACTTAGATGACTTTTCAATGATGTAAGCAAATGAATTTGAAGATCTAATATACGTACTTTCTATTTTTGTCTTTCACATATATATTTTTGTAAATGACTCATTCATTTAGGTATTGTAATACCTTGGTGGCTACGACACTTAATTGTTGAATAATTAATTAATTAATTAAATTAAAATTTCTTGGTTTGATGCTTGGGTTTTTAATTCTAAAATTTTTAACAATAAAGATGAAACTTATTGTAAGGTACTATTTCAAACAACCTGAAACTATATGTTTTAGTGGTTGGGTGGATCTGCATGTAGTACCCCTCCCTTCAAAATGACTAGAGTTCAAAATTTCAACAGATTAAAAAATAATTTAATTCATGCCAAAGCGGTCGAGGTACTATGATAATAGGATTTGTGAGTTCCATATCAAATTGTGAACGGCCTTTAAATCCTAATTCACAATCTGGCAAGGTTATTGACAATATCTTTATTCCAAAGTTGAATGTAATCAACTAAGTTGACCATATTGAGTAGTTTGCTTTATAATAGATTGTATAAAACATCATCACTATTTATTGTGTCCAATTACAAGCATTATTCATTGAAATTTTATTAGTAATTGTATTGAAATTTTCTAGAAACTTGAAAAAAGAATTTGTAAATTTTAATTTTGATATAAGTCTCAGTTTAAAATTTTGAAAGAAAATGGGTTGTTTTAAACATAGCCTTGTTTCAAGCCTTCCCCAAATCCATGGGTTTAGGGTTCCAGGTTTAGGGTTTCATGGGAATATTTTAAATAGATTCATGTTACATTAACATTTAGTTAAAGTCTCATTTTTGGGATCGATAGCTTACCATTGAGCTTCTCATACAAAATTTATGTTTTTTTTTTTTGAAAATTTGATGTTAAGTTAACATTCATTTAATGTTAAACAATCGTCAATTTAACATTGGGTGCCACCTAAGATGTCACCTAGATTTTTACATAACACTGACTTAACATTAGGTGTGAATGCACCTTTATATGCACAAACAAGGATGCATGTCATTCATGCATCATTGCTAAGCTGACAAATTGTCTTGAACAATTTGGAACCAAACTAGAAAAGGAAATTAAAGATAAAATCCTTCTTATCCACTGGAGAGCTCAATCCTAATTACCAAAGGGGGAATGCTCATTGGTAGGAGTTTAAGGTAGTGTTGTGAGTAGAACCAGAGGTAGGTTTGCACTTTGAACTTTGTACCACTATTGGTGTGGTATAAAGGCTTGTGCATGTTATGTAATCTGCTCTAGACTCTATGGATTGATAGAGAAGGACCCTACTAGGCTAATATGGCTTGGAGTAATACCAACCTTGTGCTAGTAGGTACTACCCTAGAGGGCTAGCCTTGTACCAGTTTCATACCAATTTCAATATTAGTTGCCTCATACCAACCAAAAATCAGTCTTTGACTCAATTTAGGACTAACCTTAGGTATGATTTTTTTTAAAAGCACCAATACAGAGTTTATTATTTGTACTGATTTTTGGCATTCTAGGAAACTCTTTTTCAAAAAATTAATAAATTTTGAGAATAATTTAATTAATGGTGAATCCCTTTAGGGAGTATTGTAGATAGATATAGTTCCCTAGTTAAAGATAATTTGTACATGTGTAATATTCTTGTTTAAATTATTTATTTGGATTATTTTCCCCAAAAAAATCAAGTTTAAAGAGGCATGCATTAAGTAAAATCATCTGTCAATCACCTTGATATACTTTTTAACAAGTAGTGTTCCATTTAATCATCTATTTGTATTACATAATTTAACCTCAAAACAAATTGGATTCAAATGTTGTTGATGCATGGTATGGACTCACAAATCCATGTGTATAATAATTTATTATATAAATGTCATCTAATTGGGCCTAACATTAGTTTCTAAGAAGAAATCATGAACATAAGTTAATCATTTGGGTTTAATTCATTGAACCCTAACAACATGCATAAGGTTTGACTCTAAAAGTCCTTGATGGATTTCAAAACTAATGGACCTTTGAATCCATTGTCCACATATGCACAATGCTAGTCACATTAATAAGCTAGTAGAAGACATCGGAAAACTATGAAACAAACCTTAACATGGTGGAGCTTCTAGAGAACTAAGCAAATGATCGGGAGTACATGTCTTGTGATGTTTATCTTGAATTTAAGTTTTTTTTTCTTCAAAGGTCGCATGCAATGATATTTTTGGTGAATTTTCACCATTATGAAAAAAATATTTTGAAAACAGAATAATGTGTCACTAAATTCCTTTTTAAAAAATTGCCAATGAATATTTTATTGCAAAAATGCCTAAAATATGAAAGGGTGCTTAAGGTTTTTTATTCTCATATTTTGAACCTTGCAAAATTTGTTTAAAAATGTTTATGGATGATTGTCACTTAAGCATTGTCACAAAATTGTAAAAGTAAAGCATTGATGACATGATGGTTTTTATATAGGATTTTCACTTGATATTTTGAAATTTAAAGTATTATCCCCCTTAATGCAATTTCCAATGGAAATAAAATCAACATCTTGTCTAAACAACTTATATAAATGATGAAAGAAGGGAGGAAAAAGCATTGAAAAAAATCTCCATTGGCTTAAAAAGGTTTTAAGTTCACAAGTAACTAAATTGAATTTTTTATCACTTTGATTGTTCCAAACGTATTACAAATTATTTCTCTAGACTAATTTATACATATACAATCCACTTATTTAGATTTGAAAATCCAAATTAAATGAATAAAAGACTCCTTATGAATTTTAACCTCGTCTTCGTATAAGGTTCCATATTCAAGCCAATCATGCTAGAGTCATTGTTTGAAAGAATGATAGTATTAAACCAAATACTATGTCTATTTGTCTCTTTATATGATTAGTACTATCTATCCACCAACAAATTTACCCTTTTCTCCTTACAACCTACTTACATGATTGCAAAACATCTTCTACCTTGGAATGGATGAAAAGTTAGTTATTTCTCCTTTACAACATGGGTGAAATTGTGTTGTTTTGTTTTTTCCTTCCACCTCTTTCTCCTTGAAAATGGGTAGACAATTTTCTTCTTTTCCTCCACACACAAAACCCTTTTTCACCTTTCCTTTTGAAAAGGTGAACATTTTTTTTTCCCTCATACAACTACCCTTTCCTTTGGAATGGGTGCACAATTTGTATTTTACTCCTAATGAGCATCTCTTTTGAAATTGCATGATATCTTTTTTTTTGGCCTCCTTTAATTTCTTTCCTTTACAAGATGGTTGAATGTTTCCTTTGCGCCCACATCTTCACTCCCATAACCCTTTCCATGAAAAGTGAGATAAAGCATGTTAATTTATGTGTACTAAAAATGTTCTCATCTAATTTTCATGACTTTCTTTCAAATGTGTCTTCACCATCTTACACTAGCAAAATTCATAAGTGACATTTTTCTTTTGGTTGAAAAAATATGTTTTTCCAAGTTTTTTTTTTCTCATGCGCAAAAAAATGAAAATTTGCCACAAAAGAAATCACATCATACAATTGCACTTGTCCCATACAATCATTCAAGCCCTTTGCATTGGTCTGTCTTAGAATGTCAAGTTCCAACTTCTTTAACCCATCCTTGTGGTGACATATAATTTTCAGAACATGTATCCGAAGGGGGAAAAAAATGACACAACTACAAGCATATGCACACATGTTTATCTCAAATCCCTTTGACATTAACAAAAAGAACATCTACATATGTATGATAAAGAAACTCAGTGAGATTGATACAAACATTGAGATGTAATATCACGAGTAGTTTTGAGATTTTAAAACTATGGAAAATTGTAGAGGGTTGAGTAATACAAACGTAATGGGAAGTATGGAAATAAGCCATGTTGTTGTTGGGACTAATGTTGTGCATGTATATGATAAAGAAACTCAACCAGATTGATAATAACATCAAGATGTAATATAATGAGTAGTTTTGGGATTGTAAAAGTATGGAATCGTTGAGGGTTGAGTAGTACGAACGTAATGGGAAGTATGCTAATAAGTCATGTTGTCGTTTGGACCAATGCTGTGTGAGTATTTGATTTCATTGCCTTAGTGAGTAAGCCATTGCCTCACCAACTAGCTAATCAAATGTAAAGCCTGTCCATTGATGGATTTTCACTTTTTCTCCTGAGCCTATAAGCTGGTAGCAACCTTTTCCACATGTTGTCCTCTTGCAAAGGCCACCTTGGTTCTAACTTTTTCTGTGTTATTCACCCATCCGACACCTCAATAGATAGAGGTAGACTCAATTTTCCCAAAATATAGTTAAAATTTGAGGTTCCAAGATTGGAAAGAGAGATGCCCATAAATTGTTAATAACCTCATGTTGTGGTTTTTTTTGAATTTTAAAAATAAAAAACCATGGGATCTATAGCCTAGATTTTTATGCAAAAATTTTTAGTTTTTGAGAAAGAACTGTTGGTTACACAGTAATTTCATAAACTCAAAGAAATGATGAGTCTATGAAAGAACCAGCAGAGAACGGTTATGGGCAACTAATTATACATAATATATGGGCAATTTATTATACATAATACCTGGTTATATGATTTTCTGGAAACAAGGGTTACAAGGTGAAAGAACCACCCTGATAGCCAAGGAGGCCGGGTTTAGTGCCCTTTCGAGACCCTGGAGGGACTCATACACAAATCCTACTATGAGAGGGTTAGGCCTATGGGGATGAAGAGCTGATCATTCATTCTTGCATAGTTGAAAATTTATTTAAGAATTCCATTTTTAGTCCAAAAAAATTAACAAAATTGAGATTGTGCAAAAATTTGACAATTATTGAAAAGAATTCAAAATCCACCGTTTCACTTATTTATAGGTAGCTAGTCTATATGGATTGGTATCAAATTTTTTGAATGATAGGTAGGTGGGTAGTCTATTTGGATTGCTATCATCAAATAGGTACTTGGAATTTTTTGAAATATATATTTTTTGACACACATGGAATGGTTGTTACCCAGACCCATGTGACATGTTGACAAACTTGTCCAAACAAGTTCCACATAACTTGGTAAACTCAATTCTTTGGATTTATAAAGCCAAAAGAAACCTTTTTCCTTGTACTTCCTTGTTGGTGGAGAAGAATCAAATTTTTGGGAGGATTTGTCAAGAACAAGATCCAGTTCTTTATACCAACCTTGAGGTCCGGATGGCACGTTGTGGAGGAAACCCAATAAAATTTTGCTTTTTGAGATCTTACACACCCAGTCAAAGAAAGACAAATGCCTACACAATGGGCGACCGATGTAATATAGCCTTTACATTCACTTAGGTGGGGTTCTCTCACCTCCCCATCCCCCATCCTCGCCCTTTGCACATAGGAACCCGTCAAGCTTGGTAGAGTATAATTCTATGGAATGTGTCCATCCGGGTACAGAAGAGTACTATGGAATGTGTTGAGCCTGCTAGAGCACAGTACTGTGGAACGCATCAAGTGTTGTAAAGTTGAGTAATATGCAACGGTACAGCAAAGAGGCCATTGGCATTACATGATAATGGGGTTCACCACAGCTAATTCCAAAGCTTAACTGTTGTTCTGGATCCTTGATGCATAATATCACGCTTGTTGTTCATTCACATCACAAGCAGAACTGACAGAACCGAAAGTGGAACCAGATGATGACCACCAGTCTCCCCTCAGAAAAAGCCTAAAGAAGTACCCCAATGGCAGTTCTGGTAAAACATTTTATTTTCAAAGATGCCAGGGAACAATGCCCTAATTCAAGGTTATTAGTGACTAGCTATACCATAGCAACCTGCCAAATTGAAGGTTATTAGTCTTGAAGGTTCGGTGATGACAACTTTGTGAAAGTGTTGGTAAATTAGTTTAGCACGATCTGAATTCGGGGCCCTAGCGTGTAAGCTCATTCATTCATCGGTTATGTTGCTTTTGGTTCAAAACCTTTAAAGAAGAATTGACCCAAACAAAATATTGGTTTCTCTCCAATTTTTTCATATGCAGTTTCCAAGGTACTTTATCTTTGGACATTTTTTGATCTCCCCCCCCCCCCCCCCCCCACAAAAAAGAAAGAAAAATGTGAGTTGTTCTGATTTGTATGGTTTATGTCATTCCGAAAGAAAAAAGAAAAAAA
>Ga0116231_10005720_pt1 | contig 24300 bp, 16 predicted proteins | sample S1TSphgellanicum_2_FD_89695 | JGI IMG/M metagenome (GOLD analysis project Ga0116231, IMG submission 89695) | Host-associated microbial communities from peat moss isolated from Minnesota, USA - S1T2_Fd - Sphagnum magellanicum MG | ecosystem: Host-associated > Plants > Peat moss > Unclassified...
AAAAAAAAAGGGGAAATTTTGCAAAAAATTTTAGGCAGTTTCGACAGTTGGTTTTTTTTCGCCAAAAAAAAAAAAAAAAAAACAGAAGGCTGACTGTGGATGTCCAGGGCCCCAGTGTAAGTTAGTACTATCTCTGTCCAGGATGGTATATTATTAATTTTCACATTATATTAATAATAATAATATTATTATTATTGTGGCTACTCTTCCAATTGTACAGTGTGAAATTAAATGGCTACGTACACTTCTCAATGAATGTGGCTGCATGTCAAGTTCAGATCTGCATTGACAAATAATAAATAAATAAATAAATAAGTAAATATATATAAAATTGTTGGGGGTGGCGTTTGGTGAATTATTGCACAATTTCAACCTGGAAAATTTAAAAGAGAGATAGCCATTTCTGTTGCAAAAATTCCATTTTATCTAAAAAAAGATTTGCCAAAATTTTCAAGGAATTTTTTTTTTCTTGGACAAAATTTCATCACAATAATAATATCACACATCTTTTTAGTTTTGAGGGAGTTTTTTGGTGAGTTTTCTAGGCCACAATGGAACTAGTACCCACCAATCACTCCCTGGTTTGGATGGATGCTTGATGGATTAAGGTTTTTTTTTTTTTTTTTCATTGGGTTTCTGTCACCCAACGAACTAACCTTTTACTATAGTTAGTCTATTTAATGCTCTGCCTATCATACCTACCTAAAATACCCTATTTGCACCTACCTACCTTTTACTCATTCACATGGCTGGCCCACCTACCTACATGGCCAGCCCACCTACCTACCTACTATTATCTCATCTAGACTAGTGATGAACCAAACTTATCAACATAAAAAGACCCCCATCCCATCATCCAAACATGTAGGCATTGCAAAAAACTTGGTTATCCTCAAGTTACTTTTAACCCATTTGATGATGGATGATATAAGGTTAACCCTAAATGCAAGTATTGTATTAAGTGCACACATGCATATTGTAATACTTTTATATTTGGGGTACATTCCAAAATTATTGATCATGAAATAAATGGTTTAAATCAAGGGTAGGTAGCAATTGCCAATATACAATATCTTCAGGATTTTGGAAACTCTAGTCACAAATGGCAATATGGCAAAGCCACTACAAACCTCTCATTGGGAAGTTCTTTTCCTAAGATTTCATATTGTTTTGCAAGGCTTTGTTCTTTATTTTTTTACAAACTTTAATAAAAAAAATTGGCAATGGCAAAGAGAATGTAATACCCTCATGTTTTTGGTAATTAACTATAGTGAAAAAATGACAAGGGCATTTGCAATACTCTCAATCATGTTTTTGCAAACTCTAACCCAAAATTAAAGGGGTGTTTGCAATGTACTCACGTGTTATATTAATTTCTTAATGTTTTTATGGGATTGATTGTGATATTTCTTTCAACTTGCCACAAGTGTGAGTTTGTTGTTTTCGCTCAAAGAATTTGAGTTCTTGAATTTGCCCCTCCCTTTTGGAGTTCCAACTATTTGTATTTCCTTGGGGACGGTTAGATTCATGCTTTGAAGGATTTAGGTTTTCAATTATCTATTATTACAATTTTATGGTAGTTCAAGTATTGGCCAAAAGTCAATTTCATAATTTGGAGAAAAATGTATATAGCTTTCAAAGCTCTAGAGGAGCCTTGCAATAGTCTAATAAATATAGTCAAATCATATTTATTGATTGCTTTTTATTTATTTATTGGCTAGATAGTTTGATTAGTGGAGGTGGGTTGCCATTAGTAATCTCACACTTATTTGCAATCCCAATTTCAATTTTATGGGTGATGTTGGAGAAAAGTTAAGTAACTAAAACTTGGATGTGAGAAGTATTTTTGTAAGCTCATATACTAAGCACCCCTGAAAATGCTCTAAATGTATGTAATTTTTATACCCTAATATAGATTTTCAAGTTTACATACCCTTGAACATGCACTTTGTTAGAATATATTGATTATAAGGAAACAAGTTAAGTGAAATAATATACTATATCTATAACTAAAGGGTATATCTCGGTAAAAGACATGCCCTCATAACATTGATATAAAATGGGTTCAAGGCTGATATTACCACAAATCCCTACTATGCTAGTATTGGTATATAAGGCTGTATTGCCTCAACTCATACCCGACTTGTAGGGTCCTGGCTACCACTGTTGATAGTTGATACCAGATTTACAGAACCTCCGGTTATTTCAAAATCTCAACAAACCTTACATTGTGTCTGTGCCTTATATGGCAAGTTCAAACTAGTGTTGTGTGTAGGTATTTCAATCTGTAAATAAAGCCTCAGTTTCAAAAAAATTTACATTTGAAAATCAAAGAAGCATTGAGTCTGGTTTCATGAGAGAAACAAAAATCAAATTAAAAAAAACTCTCCAACTATTTCAAAATCTCAAAGAAATTGCTATTTTCGTGAAAGTACCAACAAAGAACTATGGATTTCTGTGGTTCTTCTTCCATTAGTTTTGCCATTTTCAGCTGCAAGGCCTTTCCAGCCCAATTTCTAAAGCCAGAAAAATCCATCTGCTGCTCTCACCAGTCTACTAGTTGAAAAAGATCCACAGGGGTAATCCATTGCGGATCATTGTAGAAGTCAGATGTTGGGCACAAAAGAAGTTGTTAGCAAATCTACCCAATAGTCAGATGTTGTGACACGGATTATTAGGGCACAGATTGACAGACCCAAAAGCCATATGAGTTCCATAGTTGGAATTTGCAAATCCTAGTATTCGATCTGTAGTAAGGATGTCAAAGTTTGTGACCTTCAAAGTATCAGAGAATATTAGGGTTTTCTAGTTCTCTTTAACACAATTTTGAGGGTCTTCATTAGTTTTCAATATTCCCCTTTGGAAGGAACTGTTTGAGTTTTGATGCTTGTTCACAAAGGATTCTTCGTCATTCCCTTTTCAATTATAACTTGATCTTGTTCCAATGCAGATATGATGCCACCACCATCAAATGCATGATCCAGGGGAAAATTTCCACGATTCTGAATTATTTTGCACAGTTCTCTTTTAAGAAAATGCATGGAAAAAAATCTAACCTAATGCTTATTACTATCATAGTACCTTGGCTGGTTTGGGATTAAACAATTTAGTAAAAAAAATCTCATTTTGCAACTTGTTTTAGACAACTACAACAATTTGCAAAATGGGGTTTTTCTACTAATTATAAAGTGTCTAATTTATTTTTTTGAGGTCAATTACGATGGGCAATAAAAATAAAAAATAATTTACAACTCAATATTATGCTATATAATGAAAGCTATTGTGCTTGAGAGCTTCATTCAGAATTTTGGCATGGCATGCACTTATTTTTCAAAATTTTCAGCAATTCTTAAAAAGAACTAATTTGATGCCATTGGAGTTCATCAAGAACTAATTTGAAGGATCCATTTATTTCACAAGGGCTTTTGATGAAATCATGTTTGCAGACAGTCACTCTCATCATGGCCAACCATATTATGTGAGATCTACATGTCCGAGAAGACACTCTCATTGTTATTCTAATCAAAACCATGATAAAAATACAACTTAGGTGTGATCATTGACGACAGCATAATTTCAAGAATGGCCCCTCAAATTTTTTAATCTTAGGTGCATGAGAGAGAGGATTCAGGAAGCTTTAGGGTTGAGGAGGACTCCCCAGTCTCAACTCCCCCATGGATTGAATTTTTTTACATTGATGTGTTATGTTCCTTTCGAGTAAAGGTTGGCAACGGTTTAAATAAGAAATACATACATTGACTTCAATTGTCTCTTGCAAATAAAGTTTAGCAATTATGGGTTGCAGAATTTTACACTGATTTGTGGTTTTCATTTGCAATTAAAGTGTGGCAATGGCGGTTAAGAGAAATTTTTAATTGAGTCAAATATGATTTACTTAAGTGCTCACAACTAGATATTCTTAACTTGGGAAATCATCAATGACTTGATGGATGCATTAAAAGAATGAATGTTGATATAAGTGAGGACTTTCAATTTTTAAATGTGGACCTCAAAAGTCTATCATATGGTGAATTTACCTTTCATGATATGTGGGATAATGGAGGGCCATTTTTGAATAAACTATCCACTCCTCTTTCCAAGGGATGATGAGAGAAATGAATTGCAAAAGCCCCATATATCTTCATGTACTTAATGCCATCAAGTCCTCTCATGCATGAGCATTGAGCATGAGTGGGAATTGGAAGAGTTTATCCAGGGTTTGGATAGATAGTACTCATTTTCATGTCATGACGGTCCTGTTCAGAATAAAAGGGTGGGTTTTAGGACTGCATGCAATAGAAAATTTCACATTCCAGAAGCTATGTTGTGATCCAAAGAGGGTTAAAAAAGTGTAAGGTTTTTTATGTTGTACATCTTCAAATCCTCATGCCACTAACTATTCAAGGCATTGTAGATCAAACATTGGCTTCCACTTAGAGCATTAGCCATAAGCCATTCAAATTTTTCAAATTTTTTTTTAAAAGTCATGTGAAATGAGGTTCGAACATCCAATTCCTAATCGACACACAGTAATTAAAAGGAACTATTACTCATACAAGGCTTCAACAAGTCTGTTACAATGCTCATGTGGTTTCCAAATGATTTTTTATGGCGAGGGGGAGAGGGTGGGGGGAGGACAAGATTTGGCCAATCTGTAGCATTGTGTGAAGTATCATGACATTTGTCCTACATATATTATGAGCATTTACCTTCCAAAGAGGTTGGTAGTCTGAATCATGAATGGGTAGATGGGTTCATGCATTTCACAATGTAATTGTATTAGCCTCCATGTTGTGACTTTTTTTGTTTTTGACAAATTTTGTTGTTTTTTAACAAAAGATTTGGGAAAAATCTGGAGAATTGTGCTTTCAGAGTGTACAATTGACTAATTTTGCAGGCATTTCGCTTTTCAAAATGTCTGATGACTTATTACACATTATAAAGGTACCCTCCATTTGCATTTTAACATGGAGCCCAGAGTGTTTTACATGCTTTGAGAATGTTAAGAAAAACTATGAATTGAGCATGGGCTTGGCCAAAACCAAATATTGATGGCAAGAGGTCTACGTAGGTTACCTTGGTTTGTTAAGGTTTTGGAATGTTTTTGGGAGCGTTTGTTTATGTATCAAAATTAATTTCTAAGTGATAGTAAATGGATGTTTGTTGTTCACTAAATTTCCCAATGATCATCACTCTTGTAATGGAAGAAGACCACTTAACACAAGAGCCACCCTTGAGAGAGGAAGCACTTTCTGCCCAAATGACACAGTCAGAATGACTCATGGTTTTCCAACTAATGCTCACAATTCCCTGAACCAAACTCAAACGATCGAATGACGATTGGAAAGCCACTGCAAAGAACTATCCTCCAGTAGGGCAACCATGGCCATCAGGAGCGCAAGGATGCTGCAGAAACATTGGACTCAAGCTCTGGCTATGGCAATCACATGAAAGTGCTGCAACAGGGAAGATTGCCATAACAGAACACTGCAGGATGAGGTGCCCTGTCTTCTTATCTCACTTTTACACACTAGATTTCTTTCCCCAAAAACAGCTGAGATCTCCTTTCCACAACCGATCGCACGGTGGCTAATGAGTGTAAATTGCCAAGTGAAAGAACAAAGTCCGTCTTAAACAACTTCAGTACCATGACAGAAATTTTACAATTTTACTTTACAAATCAGGCATCACCATTCGAAACCGATGGATGCTTATGGACTCAGACCTGAATCGGATGGTCTAAATGGGAAATGACTCTAAAGACAGAGGTTTTTTTAGATGCATTTCGTTCCAAGCTAAGAAAGAAATCACTGCGAGTCTGAGGGCTTCTTTATCTATTCTGTTATTAAATGGGTGGTTTAGATCTGCAGTACCAACCACAGCAATGGGCTAGATCGGCACAAGATTTTCTCACCTTGTGGAGAACATAAACTTGTTTTGACAAGAAGTAATAAAGCATACACATAGCTGCTTCATCACTGGATCAATGTTTCCAACCTGCATGAAGGACTTGTCCAACAAATCAGTAGTCCCTAGCTTCACCTTTGATTGCAGAAGTTTTCCTCTCAATGAACTGGGAATCTGAGGAAAGGAAATGTGGGTTCAATTACATCAACAATGGTAAGCCATCTGTAAGCACAATACCCAACAGTGTCAGATTTCTGCACTTCGCAATTTGCTTCCATACAAATCAAGCTTCTCCATGCACGAACAACAATTGTGTAGTACTCCAACATGTACTGGGTTCAATATGGGTGAGATGTTTTTTGCTTGTGTGTTTATGTGATTGTACCTATTACAGAGCACTCTAGGTGTAGAGACTTCGCCATTCAACAGGGCCAACATTTTCAAGACCACATTGGACTATTTACATGTTTGCTTGCAATAGTAAGACACTCAGAACAATAATGTCTGACTACCTTGCTTGGATCCACAATCTAGCTGTAAGGACAATAATGAAGACCTACCAAGTCAAGTGCAATAGTTGGGCTGAAAAATTTGGTTTTGTCTCTGTGACATCCCAAGCCAAATGCTCACTGAAAAGACATGCAACAAACTGATGATGGAAAAATATGCTCTCATCTGAGATGAATCAGAAATGAATTTGATGACATATCCTTTTTCTATCATTGTAGTATGGCACTAGGGTTTATTTGCCAACCAATTTCACATGCCCCTTTGTTAAATTTGAGTTTATTATAAGGGATTCAAGGAAATCTAAATGAACATGTCTGAATGGATGTGACCTAGCCTTCCTTCTGTTGGGGAGGCATGGGTGCTTCCTTTACAGCCTTGGATTTTCTCGCTGCTGGATTTGAGCTCCGCTCTGATTGAGATGACATCACAAGCACCTGTGCACATCAAACACTCTGATTGAGATCAACAGAAGAATCATACTGTTGGCATCCACACTAACAAGTTTATGCTCACATCTGCACTTCTCATGTGTCACCTTTCATTTCTTGATGTTTTAAATGCAAAGATGACCTAAGGTGTTCAAATACTAATGGTGCAAACAATTCAAGTTGCAACTCACAACCACCCACATGTAAAAACATGGAATAAGTCCCAGAAGTAATTCAGTTTAGGGTGCTCCTTAAAGTATGCTTCAGTTCTTGCTGTTCTTATGGTTTAGAAAAACATGGCCAGCCTTTAACGGAAGGTGCAAAAGTGTTCCACAGATGTATAGACCTGAATGCAAACAATGACCAGAAGGAGCACTCCAACAATCCAAGCAATTCCACGAGGAGTAGCCAACAAGGGTCTCAACAACCACCATGATGCTGTCAGCAGCAAAATTGCCCATCCTATCACAATCTGCATTCCACCATTGCCAGAAGTCCCCCAATCAAGATAGAGTTTAAAAAGAAAGCAACTGGCAGGCCCTCAAACAGCAATAGGTTGGAGGAAAAAAGAAGGAGCAAAAGGACAAAAGCTTTCATGAGAAGTCCTGGAAAGCAGTATGTGGAAACCAAATGGAAACAAAAGAGGAAAGGACCAACACCATCCACAGGTTGTCTGGAAGCAAAAGATGTGTAGGGAAGAAGACAGGCAGGAGAAAGGAACCGACACATAATTGCTCAAGGGTTGATGACTACAACTTACAAAGAGAGGAAGAAGGGGCCGCTGAATGGGTATATATAAATTTTCTCCAAATGTGTTCTCCTTTTCATGTTTATCCAGAAGGTCATCCTACAGCATAAGAGCACTGAGAAAACCCATCTGTGAAATGAACCCCAAAGATGGCCCCAACCAGGCCTCAAGGCAACAAAAGAGAACCAAGACTTGGAAGATGACAAAATCTGATGATTCAAGTTTTCTTACAAACATTACTCTGCACTGTTGCAAGACTACAGAGGCAGGTTCCATTCTGGGTTTAGGGTTCACAATACTGGGCATTGCACTTTGCTCCATCAATATCATTCTTTGGTAGTTTGAAACTTTTCCACCATTAGCAAGGTCTCCAGCATAATTTGCCAACTATGGATGACAACTGCGATTCCTTAACATAACAGCTACCAACATAGAATGCAGCCAGTCACAAACCTGGCTACCATCACAAGGACAGTGCCAACAATAGCATAATGTGTGTGCAGAAGGTAGAACCTTTGTCGCAAATGCCTCATGACACCAAGTAGCCAATTCATCATCAGATGTTGGAAGCTCTGTCATTGGTATCCGCCTTGCATGCACATGAACCTGCCCATTCACATCAACTCCTAATTTTGATACTTTCATACCTTGACAATTAAAAAGCTAGGCATTGAAGACTAGCAATCATGCCCATCGGAATGCCTACTGTGTAATTCACATAGTCTCTGTGCCACAGGAAGAACTAATCTGCAATGGCAAGTGCTGCAAACTACAGAATTCAACATGCACAGACACCATATTATGGAGAGATTCTATCTAAGGAGGCTCAAAACCAAAACAGGGGAGCCTTCCCTATTGCCAAACTTGAGGATGAAGAGAAGGCTGAACAACCCTTTCAAGATCATACCACCGATGGCAGACCCTTGAATAGACGCAGCATAGTTGGGGCAGGAAGATCCTTTGAAATGGCTACTGTGATATCATATACTGCTGGTGTAAAACCACGCAGATTTTGAACAGCAGAAACAAAACCCTGCATTCCAGACAAGACATCAGAAGGCTGCATAAACCATCTAGCTGTAGGACTACAGTACAAAGTCACACCTTGGCAATTGACAAGTAGAGAGAAATGGCTTGTGAGACTTGCCTTAGTGCGGGGGACAAGGACATTACGTGGAACACGCATTCCATGGGAACGTGCAAATTCTTGAGCACCAGTGAGCTTGGCCTTGGTGAACCGTGTTCCCTCAACAAAAAGTGCTACCCATAGGACTCGTGGGAATCCCTTCATTCGTTGAAACCCAGTCTGTAATAAGCAGATGCACCCTTAGAACAAGGTGTTCTCTTTGCTGAGGCAACTTAAGGTTCTACCTCACAAAATTTCCTTTCCAGTTGATTGACAGGAGTAATTATTGTGGAACCAATGGATATAATTTCTGCAGGTTTAGTACATTAAGATGAGACTACTCTGAGTCACAGAGCAAACTCTTATTGGGCATTCTGGGGACAATAGGAAAAAATACAGAGAATTTCATGTGATAGTTTCAGAGTGCCTTATGTGTGCAGGGAACCAGTACTGCAACAAGGTTGCCTAAATATATCACTTTGTAGCATCAGTGAGAGTATCATCTGCAAAAACCACATGCAAACAGGTTTCCAAAGCTGTCCTAAAATGAAGAGCATTGCATGAGTTAGAGAGTATGGTGAAAACCTTCAGTGTACGCTCATCTTTAGCCCAATTCCGGGCCAAGAAAACATACTCAGAGAACCACATGGACCACCCAATGATGGGTAAATATTGTGTAGACTGCTTCATGATAGCTCGTGTTCCCCCTAGACACCCACGGCGCTGCACTTCACATGAACTTTGATTACATCCAAAACAACACAGTAGCTTCGTTCAGGCAGGTCACTAGGACCTGTCTGATTCATCAAGATTCCTAAACTAGCTTAGTTCTCAGCCAAATTTAATTCTCCCTGCCAGACACTGTCTGACCATCCTCCATCAGAATCAAATCATTGAAACTAATTGTGAAAAGAGAAAGCAAATAAATCCAAGAGAGAGAGAGTGAGGAAGACACCTGCGCAATAATCCACCCCACAAGCCAATCGATATCACTGCGGTGATTGGATATCACTAGAGCATGTTCCTTGCCTGAACCATTACACCATTCCATCATGCTTCAGTTGCACTGACTAACATTCACAAGAAGATAGCTTCAACTGATGGAGATCTGAATAGGAAAACAAAACCAGGGTTTAAAATCAAGCTAAATAGCTGTGCAAAATTCAAGAGTATAACAGAGTAAAACTAGGAGTTGAACATAATACCCATTTGCTGCCATGTCTCTGCATCAGTATAGATCCGCACCTGTGAAATAGTAAATTGGCCAGTTAAGACCTCATTCTTATTGAAAATGGGAACCATCATAGGATTGAGGAAATTCAGTGTATGGGAGGGAGGAGTATATTACCTGAACACCAGACCACCAATCGACAAGCCAAATGAGCTGTGACCACAATGTCTCCATCATGATCATGTTTATGATTCTAAATACACGCCTTGATACCGGCAGCACAAACAAAGTTGCCAGCAACTGCATCATGAAGATTTGCACATCAACATCAGCTCTCTCAAACTCAGTCCATCTTAACACCTGTCACCAAAGGGGACATCTATCCATCAATCTGTACTCCAACCATCTGACTCTTATTCATGCAAGAGACAATACAATTCGTAACTGAGTGGCCAGCCACCCTCTGCCACCGCCAGGGGCTGGAATGCACGCATGCAGAAGTAATCCCCAGATGGACAGTGGAGTTCTCTAGTTGTAAAACTGCCACTGGTCAGCAGAAAAAAAGTGCCACAACCAAAGGAAAAAGGGAATTGTTCACCACTCTAAAATCTGGGAACTTAGAGGCAGGCCCTCTTCATCAAACCCCGAATCCAGAAAAAACAAGCATGAAGTTTGCCCCTTCCAGCTGGAGCAAAGAGAATTCTGCATCTCTGAAATGCAGAGGGTTGAAACTAGGAGAAGCTTTCATTAATCCAGAAACAGAACTCTGCAATATATCTTTTTGCAGACCTAAAACGAACAAGTCACCATAATAACCATACCAAACTATGGACAGTGCTCACCACTCACTAGGCTGGCGAACAAGAGTCGAGTGTATGTCAAGCGAGAGGGGAGTAGGTGACATCTCGGATGCTTTCTTTCAATACAGAAACTGACCTGTAAAACATTGATGAAGAAACCGGAGGAGAAGAACATGAGGCCCAAGGGCAACGCAATGAAGGTGAAACCCCCTTCCATTATTGCTGCAGGTTCCTCAGTCAAAGCTCTGTTTTTTCTCTCTCTCTTTTTATCTCCGGTCTCCGTCTCTCCTGTCTCTCTATTGTGGTGGCCGTTCGTCTCTCTGTCTCCCGCTCCCAAAGCAGTTTGTACATCCCAGCGAGTGCGAAATCGTCAAAGAGGACGGCTGCAATTCGCGCAGTTTTCGCACGCCATCGCCATATCCGCAAAAAAACCAAAGAAATTCTCAAAAGGAAAATCCCCCACTGTTCCCCCTTCTCTCCAAACACTCTCCTCTACCACACTGCAAGAAGCTCTCATCCATAATGGACGGAGTCTCATGGATGAAACGTAACGAATGAACAAACAACCCATGATTATTTCGCACGGTTCACATAACATCACGATGCCTCATCCACGAAGTACCCGCACGGGGGCCCATAAACCGATGAATGACTGACAGCTAGAGCACTCGAAGAACTAGCATAGTGGATGATAAAAATGAGATAGACGGATGATACATTAACTTCCTTTTGGTTTAGAAAAAAAAACCAAAAAACGCATGATGGTACTAACCAATGGAAATCTCCCACGTGGAATTATAAAAGGGTATTAATTTTTTTTTGGGGACCGAGTGGGGGGTCGGGGGGTTCTTACCTATTAAATCTGCACTAACTTCTAGTGGCTCCCTATTGGATGATACCCCGCCCCAGGCGCCTGGAAAAAGAACCTTTTAGAAGGATGTCAGAAACTTTATCATCCAATGAGATGAGAATGGTAACTACTTCACTTTATAGCTCTAAGTTGGGATCGGACGGTGACGAAATGGCCACCCCTGATTCTAGGGCGGCGATCCACCAATAGGGAGACGGAATGTGATAACTTATCCGATTCTGTTTGAGTAGTGAATAATCCTGCTGCTGATGTTAAGGTGTCCGGAACTAGCGTACACCCTTGGATCACACAATCGGACGGTCCAAAATTAGTTGCGTGAAAGTAATCGGTGCACCTATAAATTAATTAAACCCCAAAAAATTGTATTGCTTGGATCCTCCGCCACGATAGGGTTCCTGCTTTTCCTACTGAAGGGATGAATGAAAACAAACTTCCAAGAGCTGGATGATACTCATTCCTAGTTATCCCAATTCCCGCATGCACCAAGCTTATGTTTCGTGTTTTTTTTTTTGGGGGGGTTTTTGGGGGCTTTATTTTCATCCGAGTTTCCGAGCAACACTTATAAACCCATTAGTAGTAAATTACGTGTACAACAATAGGCTTTGAAGTCTTTGCTCTCAATTTCATTGTGACGTCTTGGAAGTCTTGGCTTTTTCCAAAATGCTCCAATCCGGATGACTGTTATTTGGATCCGTATTAAATTCCCAGCCCAACCCAACTCAATACGTTTGCTAACATGGTTGTTCGGTTACTTCATTATCATTTGTCGTTAGTAGTTTGGCTACCGGACAGAACAAAAGAAAATCACAATTACAAGGGTTCAAAGTAGATACAGTTTTAGAGAATTAATAATTCAAATAACCAAAGTACAAAGTAGGTATAGAAAAATTATTTGTGTTTTTTTTTTTTTGTTGGTTGTTCAAAAGAACACTAAACGGATGAATGAGAAAGTGAACGAATGAATGGGAAAAATCGAATAGGGAGTGTGCTAAATTTAGTAAGTGAGATTCAGGAGATAAAATAGCAGCATGCCGGCCGCCAGTTGCGTGGTGGACAAAATTGCCGCCACACACGCGGCCGTCGGACCTGCTGCTGCGGCGCCCGAGCCCACCACAGTCGCGGATGTCGGGCCGGCGGATCCCAGTGGCGACGGCGATGGCGGGAGCGAGGTTCGTGGCGGGAGCTGATCGGCGGGGACTTGCGAGGAGGGAACCAGTTCTGGATCCGTGGTGATGGTTGTGGGTGGCAACGTAAAGGTCTCGTTGGAGTAGGCGGAAAGGTTGAAGACGACGTCAATGCCGTGTACTGCGATGCCGTTTTGGAGGTAGATGTCCGGGTCGATCACTCGCGCGTTGTCGATGTGGAAATTGGTGGGGGAGTTGTTGGTCACCAGTACGTGAACGCGAGACAAAGTTGCGAGTTGTGTGCCCGTGCTCAACTCCGTGAGTTCCGTGTAGTTCATCCGACGGTTCACGCAATGCTCCAGGATCAGAATGTTGTCGGAGATGTCCGTGAGGTTGTAAGAGGATAGAGCTTCGTCCGTGGGTGCGAAGAAAGTCATGCCGCTATTGATTACCGATCCGTCGAGAGTGTCGATCGCTCCTGCTATTGCGCCGTAATGACCCCTCGCTCGTAAGCTGGCTACGACGGCAACGACCAGTGGACTTTCCGGTGCTGGTGCTGGTGCTTCAGCACTTGCTGCTGAAGGTTCTATGGCTGGTATTTCGCTTGCGTCTGGTGTCATCGCCACTGCCTCGACGCCAATGTTTGTGTGTCCTCGACTTGCGCTTATGACAACGCGAGCCGCTTCTGCGTCATAATTGATGGTATGAGGCATATCAACAACTCCAGCAGCAGCAGCGCCGAAGCGTGCCTGCGCGGCTGGGTCATACAACCCAATTTGCGAGTTGCCGACCAAATCATGACTGGCCACCGTCGTCATGTCCTCTAGATCGGCAAACACTTCGGTGGAAAGCAGCGTCAAATAGTACAAGCACAGCGGAATGAACATCATGCACACAGGTGCCCTGCATAGACCCGCCATTTGCGTGAACGTCGTGCAGACAACAACCTGTGCAGCAGCAGACATGCATGCAGCGATGATGATCTTCAAAAAACCAAAATAAAGAGAACTTTGCCTCGTGAGAGATCGAAATCACAAGCTCTAGATAAGAATCTGATAATCGCAACGTACAAGGACTGCACCTTCGACTAAGGCTTTCAATACAAAATTGCAATCGAGGAGCAAACCGATCTCATGTGGATTCTGTTCTCGGAACAGAATCCACATTAATATCAAGAGTTGAAGGTCTGTTCTCTCACATACAGAAGACCCGTGAGAATCGCCCTTACCGGTGGTATTCTCTGGATGGTACTATTCTTAGTCGGATCTCGAAGGAATTGCAAGGATTCCGCACAAAATCTCTTCGACGATCCAACTGTCGGAGTAAGAAAAGTTCGATCAACGATCTGTGGCTTGGAACCCGGCGGGATCTGCAAGCGAGTGATGATCCCAGACGTGAAGGATCACGGCCGAAACGCAAGTTCTGATTCTGAACTCTAGATTTACAATACTTGGAATACAATTCAATGATCTCCACGACTAACCAGAGATCAATGCACAAAAGCTTCTTCTAAACTCCTGCAGATTGCAGCAAATCTTCTTGTCTTCACGGAGCAATTAAGTACTGTCAGAGAAACAAACATGCAGAGGATGAAGATTGCAGGTGTACAGATCCACCGGAATTGATCAAACAACGACCACCAATTTGCAACAAACAACAAGAGGCAAAAATGAAGAGGTATACTATAATCTACAAGACATCTTTCAGGAGAGGAATTTCAACACGCGGCCGCTGCTTGTGTTCATTGCTTCTCTTTGCACCGGGCATGAATTACTACTACTCAGAGACTCAAATTGCTTCATACTAGAATGCACGCTTTTGATCTCCTGCACTGCAGCGCTGCATAAAGACAATGCGCGGACGTGGTTCGCGACCAGAGAGAAGAAGGGCGGCCCAGTGTATCAGAGGCATCTCCTTGGTCAATCTCCACTGCTGGAAGAGATATATCGACGGAGAAAGAAACCAGAAGAGGAGCGGCTTCGCAAAGAGACCGTTTCCTCGTCGTCCTCGTCGTCGTCATGAACCCTGCATTCTCAAACGGTCAGATTCCTGAACGAGAACGATAGGAGGTTCAAGCTTGTGGTTCGAAGCTGCTGAGGAGACGTTGAACTGGACGCTGCAGTCGCAAGATTTGAAATGAACACAGATTCGACAACTGCTGCCAAAGAAACAAAAGTCTCATGGCCATGGGATGGCTCCGTTTCCAATTTCTGCAAGCGGCCGGCGCTGAATTGGCAGAACTGAGAATCTCTCCAAATTCTAGTAACAATCGGTTTTATTTTTCTTTGAAGCTTCTCCTGAATTGATGAAATCAGTCATGGCAGAATTGCATACAAACACCGGCATGCATGTCAAATGATGTCTACTGTCAAGAAATCTTCTTCCCCCAGCGACAGATCTAGGGTTCTGTCTTTGGGATACATGGATTTAACCTCTGAGGAAGTAGCTGGGATCATTGGGGTTTCTTGCTGCAGTGCAACAGTAGTGCAATGGCGATTTGGTGTGAAGACTAATGGCAAGGAGGTCAGGTTCAAGTTGGTACCCTGAATGCTGCATTCGATGGAATTTTGCAAAGTCCCTGGAACAAACATGATTTGCAGTCTGAAACCACTGATTGGTAGTCTGTGGTTTTGGGGTCCCGGTTGCAAAGCCTGAGAGTGGTTTTATGGGGTTGTGCATAATTGGGTTTATCATGCTGTCCAGATTTTGCATTCCAGTGACGTCATATTCTTGAGTGCATTCTACTTTCCTACTATAATTGGACAAGTGGGGATGATTGAGTTTGTCAGCTATGAAGTCATTTGTGCAACTTCTGTAAAATCTGATTGAATTGGATTAGGTGGTAAGATAAGCATTTTCAAACAGACCTTAACTGCTGGAGCACAACACTGGTAAGGTCCTTATCAACTTCAGTTTTGATAGCAATCCACTTTGTTCTTGCTGAAGATTGAGTTGATCGTTGCTTAGGAGTAAGAATATTCACATTCAGATGTTACTGGAGCAATTATAGCTTAGGTTTACAGAGCTTGGAGCTTGGTTACTAAGCAGTGGATGGAGCATTCCACAAGGGCATTATCTTGGTATAGGTATGGAAGAAATGGTGTTGCATGTGGACAATACTTGGAGCAGGAAGTGCTGATATTATGTTCAAGCAAGGTAAGAGTTCTTTTGGCACCAGTACTCGCTTTTGAACATTGTGCTATGGTCCAAGCATCGCCAACAAAGATGCTTGTTGGTCATCTGCAATCCACCACCCTTTGTGACCAGCATTGGCTGCATGCTGGAGTAAAATGAGCATGGTTACATGACATAATTGTGTTGGAGACTAGGGTAATACAGGGTCATCTGTGGGACCTTAGTGTGCAGATGGGAGGCTAGCTGTGATTGCTTGTTTTATCCTTTGGTTTCTGTAGGACAAGTCTGCTACCAAGCTGAGCACAAGCTGCCCCTAGGTTGTGATGTTGCTGCATTTTGGACTAAGCATAGAGAATTATGGTTGGTTGCAGTTTGGGATGCCTATCAAGTTATCTCTTTCTGGAAATTGGAGAGGAAATTCAGACAAGCTATCGTGACCTTGGTGGTTTCTGGTGATGATGATTGATAAGCCAAGGCAATTTCCTGTTCAGCTTAACAAAATTTTCAGGTTACATGTCAGGAAGAGTCGAATGAAAGAACTTTCCTCTTTTGATGGAGACCATAGAGACTGCTAGGTAGTCTTTGTTGTGTCAACTTACTGAATGCATTGGGTGGCAGATCCAGGGAATAACTACAGAATTTTTGGCTGCCAAAAAAGACTGCAGCCAAAATCTGAAGCTTGAGTAGACACAGTTTGGGTTGGATCAGAGGAAGGCTGGAGAAATAAGCACTGAGAAATCTGGCTTTTCTTGTGCAGAAGGCAAATGTCATGCACACCTGCTCCAATAATAGAGAACATTCAGATGCATGTGATGATGATTCTGACTTCAAGAATTGAGCATGACAAGCTGTTGTTTTGCTCCAGGTAATGCAAATACATCAATTCATAGCCTATCCTCTTCGACCTGGATTGTCTTTTGGTACCTAGTCTACCATTTAGATGCAGAATTTTTATGGTTCTGGGATTTTCTTGATGTGTAATTATTGAATGCATCCAGTGGGGTCACATTTGTTCAAGCTGGACCACTGTGCTGCTTGATCCCTAGGGCCCAGTTAAGGTGTTTGCCCTGACTTCTATAATGGTATTCTATCAATGTTGCAGTTGATAGACATACAGTTGTGCAACTTGCTTAACCCCTAAACATCAGGGCGGACTGATTATCAGTGTTATTTTTTGTCTTTCTCTGAGGTTCAGGGGTTAAGAAAGAATTCGCAGTTTGTTTTAGAGAAACAGTAATTGAATGAAGAGGAGAGAAGTAAATGTTACATCAGGGACATATCTGTGACACTACCTTTACATCACACTTCTGTCTTGTCATTAGGTTTGTGATCTTACATGCCATGACCTATTGACTGCCAAGGACTTGCTTGTGTGTCTATATGAAACTGGGTCATCTGATCAAATTTAGAGGTACAGCTCCTTTCTCTGCATGTCACATTGGAGTTCATCTATTTCTGTTTGATGCCAGCTTGTTCCTATCATGTCTATTTCTGTGTCATGTCTGCTTGTTCCTATTATGTCTATTTCTTTGTTATGTTTGCACAGGTATATTTGCAGAAGATGCAACTTGATGAATGGGTGGTGTTTTATTTATCAGGGTGAGAGCTTCTACCATCTGTATCTCGTGGATGTCATGTGAAGGAGCTGGACGAGGAAGATCTCCTTGAGACCAAGGGAGCTGGTGTCATCACTGCAGGGTTACAGTCACTGGATATTTGGTGGAATTGATGTCCCTAAAAGCAAATGGTGGTTTCAAGGAGCCTAAACTGCTTTGCAGCAGGTAGCTGACCTTAGTGTGTGACCTCAATTCATTAACTAAGGTGAACGAAGACAGATTATTTTAGTACTAGAGAAGGCACCTCCTAGGGCACATTCTGCATCCTAGCGAGCTCGTATTGGCCTCCCCCTAAAAGGTCACTAGGATGCCGAATGTGCCCTAGCGGGTGCCTTCCCTGGCACAAATGAATTTCTGAGGGCAGATTCTGCTAAAATTAGTGCTCCGGTTTCCCCAAAACCAGCACTTCCTTCAAAAGTGGCAGTGTTTTTTAAAAGGGTCATCTTCTTCAATCTAAGAAGCCTGAAAAGTGTGCACAAATAAGCCCTCCAAATCCTTTATGAAGCGGGCCATACCCATTGTTTCCAGGTTGTTTGAAATATGGAATGCCTGCCAGACTCAGGCTTTCCATTCTTTGAAAAGCCCCACATTTTTCTTCCTGTTTTGCCCTGTGATACTTAGACGGTACAGAACCCCAATATATAAATAAATCAGAGTAGATCTTTACACTTCATAAAGACCTTGGTGTGAGCTTTACTGCACACAGAATTGACCACTGTAAAATAAGACTATCAGCAACTGCCTGCGAGCCTGTGAGCTCAATCACACTTTCACAGCACACCATCGGACACAAGTCAACTTGTGAATGACAATAACATAACATAAACATAACTTGCAACACAAATAGGGCCCTACACCTCTTGTGCACACCGTGCAGCACACTCATGTATGTCACTTTACACTAGACACACTGGAACACAGAACAAATTGTGGGGTCGTGGCACCATTATATTACAACACAAATGACCAAAAAGTTCACATAATTCGTATGTGTGCAAATGAAAACTTTAGGGGTAGGTTGTGGAGGCGGCATGAGATTGTGGCCTGATAGACAAAACACACGGACAAAAGAAGGTCCAAGTTTATGCGGAATGACAATTTGTAGGTAGTGTGGCAACATCACATTGCAACACATAAGATAAACCAAAAAGTACCCCCCCAAAAAAGGGCTTTTTGGAAAAACTATTTCGGTGTGCCAACGAACACTCAACAAAAACTTTCGTAAAAAAGGGTCTTCGGTGCTCGCTCGAAGCAAAGCGCCAAACGGCGTCCAAGAAGAAGAAAGCCAGGAAGAAGAAGCAAGGTGAATTTTTTGTTCTTGGCATCACGTGGGTTTTTTTCCGTAGAATTTGGTCTGCTCTCTTGTCTGTTATTGTAAGGATTTGAAATGAATTCCAATTGCGAAGCATTTTTGGGTGGTTAGAGGGCGGCGGGGTGACTTGGGCTTTATTCTTCTCGTTTCCTGTTTGTTCTGTTTGTTTTTTTTTTTTTTCCCTTTTGGGCGGATTTTGGAAGTCTGTTGGACTTGATTTGCCTTCTTGTGGCTCTTGTTTGATGATTTTTAGGGTATCTGGGGAATCGCATAGCGGTTCCCATTGTGTTTATTTGGTCTCGTTTTGCTTGTACCTGTTGTGTTTTGCTTGTCCCTGTTGTGTTTTGCTTTCTCCTGGTTCCTAGATTGCGTAGATCCATTTTGCATTGTGGATGTTTCCACCTAAATTAGGGCAGATGAATTCCCGATCTGTAGAGTTTATGGATTCGTCGTTTGTTTTTGTACTCTGCTGCTCCACGTGATTAGATTTTGTAACAGTGGGTAGTTCCTTTTCAAGCTCCGCACGAGAATGGATGCCATTGGCTGCCTTTCTGGCGTGTTTTGGCTTTTCTAGGGTTTGGAAACTATCTCTAGAGCTCCATTATTGTTTGCATATTTGGAAATGTAGTTTAGGGATTAAGAATGTGAATTGTTTGTGTTGATGATATTGCTTCTCTTCTGAGGTCAGGAATTTGGCGAGCCAAGAACATCGTATTGGGATGTGAAGAGAGTGGTAACAGCTTCAAAAGATTGGGCACCAAGGGAGGACACAAACCTTCTTCTGCAGTTTTTGGTCCAGGCACCCAACTCATGATTCCAATGATTTTTTTTACATTGTTGCTGGCAGAATTTTCTTAAGTGATATTAGGATGGGCCCTGCCCCTAATCTTGACATTCCATGCAAACATTGGTGGTGAAGCAGTGATAGTTGGGAACAGTAGAGTAGGATTAGTAGTGAGATTGAGAGTCTCAAATGTTAGGCTGTGCAGTGAACTATTTGTGGCAACCAGGACATACTTCTTCCTTGCCAAATCTGCCAGGACGATTGAATATGTTTTTTCTTCCTGAGCTCTTGAGTGTTAGACAAAGATTAGGAACCCGCACTCTGGTTAAAGTAGCTGCCCTAGATCCTACATTTCCAAACCAGGCTGATTTTCCAAGCTTTGAACGACCCTCGGTAGGATTAGGTCGAAAGAGCCAATCTGCTGGAGGCTATGGAGATGGGGATAGAGAAATGAAGGCGTGGGCTAAGGAAAATTGGCACAAGGAAACTGAGAGTGCTTTGAGTGGGGACAAACCATTACCTCTGCCCATGACATATCCAAATTCAGAGCCCATTTCAAAGGCTGAATTTGACGCAATGCTCCAGTGTGACCCAGAAGTACAGGTTAGTGTACAGTCTACTGACTAACTGTTGGTGCTTAGCAATCTTTCTTTTGCACCTTAGGAATTCAATCAAGCAAATGCTGGGTGACAAGCTAATACCTGGCTTACAATTGTGCAATACTGTCATCTGAGCTGAAATGCCATTCAAATGTCAGGGTTTAGTGACACATGGTTGAGTGTGAGCAAAACCTGATGATCACTGTTTGCCTCTCAACATCATCATTCTGTGCCAACATAAATTGTGTTTTAGGGTTTTGGGCTTCAGTTGCAGGCTAAACATAAATGACATGATTTTGGTTCAATGTTTTATTGTTGTCCACAGTAGTTCACCAAAGGATGAAAATCATCTTTTATGACATTTTTCGAAAGGAGAAATGTAATTACAATGCTCTGTGCACTTCATGGAACTGGTTTTGTACAAATATGCTAACAGTTCCACTAAAGATTCAGATGCATCTGCTTCATCACTGAAGAACAAAAGCAGCTCCTGTTTCTTTCTCAGTGTGTTTTGATGCAGGTGATTGTTTGAAGTGAGACTAGTTCAACAAGAGGAATTTGAGCCACAGCTTATTCGGGACTGTTAGGGAGGGTGTGCAGGACTGTAAGTCTGTGGTTTACCAGTGGACTGGCAAGTGTGAGCGATGTCAAGGCACGGGTGAGGTCAGCTTCTACAGAAAGCGGGGAAAAGAAGTCATTAGCAAGTGTATTGCTTGTTTAGGCATTGGTAAGCCCTTCATAATCTGTAAGCTGTATGTTGATCTTCTGCAACTCATCTGGCTAGACAAGATGCTGGGTGCAGGCTATGTAGGTGGATAACTTTAACACTTACATCCAACCAACTCAGAAAGTCATGTTCAGAAATTATATCTTCATTTGAACTGTGCCATTTTGTATGGTTGATTCTATGGCAATTGAAGCCAATTTAGACATGAGTGGGATGCTAGCATGTTTCAAGTGTCATCAAGTTGCTATTTTGTGAGGCAGCACTACCTAATTTTAGATGGGTGCTTGTTCTAGACAGTGCCTGTGGTCTAGCAATGGCCTGCAAGATTGTGAAGTTTTGAATCACTTAGCTCTAACTTGTTAAAAATATTGTTTCATTTTGGACTAATTATGAGCATAGAAAGGAGATAGTGAAGAAATATGCAATCATTTCTGGATGCCACCCTTCTTATATAGTGAATTGGATTTGCAGGATATGTGCAGAAAATTACGTTGAGGGAGAACATGGTCAATAATTTTGACCCTCCATGAGTGGCACTTGCTCTTTTAGCTTGCTTGGGACCCATTCTTTGCCATTTTACAAGCTGCATTCTATTTAAAAAGTGACATTTAGATGGTGCAATGTAGGGTCTTAGTGTGAAAGTTTAACTGCATTTGATATGGACAAGTTACTTTATGCAATGCCTATACATGCAATTTTGTCAGGTCTTGCCATTATCTTCCCATTCAGCTGTACATGTGACACAATGATCAATATCTTGGGCAGAATTGCAACATTTAATTGTTGCCCTTCATGATCACACATGATATCATTTGTATTGTTGCGCTATTATCAGACAGTAGCACAGTAGCACATCAGTTACATGTAGTCCTCTTGCCTGTTGCTTTGCTTGCAGTTTCACAATTCATAAGATTCATTGACATTGTGATTTATATTATTGCTAGTACTAGGCATTAGCTCAGTAGCACATGTCAATCATGTGTCCCTAAGGTGTTCTATTGCTGAAACAGCTTCTGTAACTTTGCTTGCAGTGTTACAGTGCAAAAGATTTGTTGACATTTTGAAATACCCTTATAGCCACCAGTGGTCTGAGAAATGTTGACATTCTGGATAGTATGAACAAACAATTTCTTGATGACATTGTCCAGAGCTCTCAATCCATGAGGGCTTTTCCATATTTGAATTCTTGTCAGGTGACTGGCCCTTGACAGGCATGGTTATATATGTACAAAGACTGCCAAAAGCAGATAAACAAATTGGCTTTTGAAAGCTTTATTCTGGAGGCTTGGCTGTGGTGATAAGGAGAATGGTGTAAGCTTCCTACAATCTGCTGCCCAGCCTTCTCAACAACCGAAAAACATCGACCAGAACTAGCTTCTAAATGCCAAAATCTCATGTTAGATCAACTGCTCTTTGAAAGGAGGTTCCACCCTCAGGCCACAAGTTCAAAGAGATGAGCGACTAGATCCCCATTCTGCAACAATTTGACTCCCGCACACCATCATGCTACCAGAAATCCAAAGCCCCATTTCCTTTTTTCGTTTTCAGGACACATTTGATTCGGCCCCATCTGCACAAAACCCAGAGCAAACATTAAGCACCTAGATTTTTTTTTATTACTTGCTAGCTCAGAACACAAAAGTATGCTATTAGTAATCAAACAAGCAATAGCATTCTTGTTCAAGCTGCAACAAGCTTGTGATGGTAAGCCTCCCAGCATTGTAGCTTGGCCCTATAGAAGCAAGCATCTCCAGCCTAAGGCATAGAGAGGTCTGCATAGAGGGATTTGGGAAGTGGTTTTTCCTACATGCTGAAGAGATCCTTTAAGCACACCACCTTAAACATCTATTGCACTTCTGAAAATATGACAGGAGCTCTGTGTGCAAGTTTGGAACAACTTCTCTCCTCAGAGCAACTGTGTCCCACACCCAGAAAGCTTTTATGATGCAACTTGCTGAAAATATTTGGCAAACTCTTCCTTGTAAAATAAGGAAGAATACGATTGCAATACAACGCAAAAGCAGAAGAGAAATCACTTGAAGTACCTATTGTCTCTAATGTGCAGGTTATCAGCTTTCAGTTACAGGTTTTTAGGAGAGTCAGGAATGGCGTGCAGATGGGTAGAGATTAGAGTGTAGGCAATGAGGGTTTTTATTGCCATCTTCACCCTCTGGTACTTGCACCACAACCACAGGGCAATCACAATGATAGACACAATAATCACTAACACTTCCAAGACAAGTCCTCCAGAAAGGTTTTGCTGCACCAGCACCTGCCATGCACACAACACCAACATAAGAGGAAATTCAAAGCAAGACAAGCTAAGATATAAACAGTGGATCCACTCGAAACAAATGACTTTTACACAATGAAAACCTGCAATGAAGGGCATGAACTATTATGTTAGAAACATGTTGAGGTTTTTGCAGTAGAGAGACCACAATGAAAATTTGACAGGTGACCTTGACTACAAATAGCATAGTGCTCCAGAAATCATTTTGACAAGCATTCTTATGCTATAGAATCACTTTCCTCTTGGAGTTTTGAAAGATCACAAAATTAGTGTTCTACAACCCACCTCTCACATAATTTCCTCGAATAAACCACGTATAAAGTATATAGCAGAACTGTGATCAAAAGCATGACTACAAACAAGAGGGTTTTGGAAAGTGGACACAGCAGAGAAGAGTGCACCTCAACTATCTATGATGATGGCATTGACTACCAAGCACACAACCTCCAGACAGATCTGCTCCTTCATATCATGTTCTTTCACTGTATATGGATTATATGGGATATTCATCTCCAGATGTGACTTTGCAATGTCAGTGCTCTTGGCAGCACTGAGAACATCAAAGTCCTTTTCCATGTTTTGTTGCGATTCTTTGTCAGAGGCCAATATTTGATCTGGTGGCCACCAATCTGCTCCATAGAGAATACTTGTTGGTCTGACATGAGGATCATGACATGGTACCCTGGCCAGAGGTAATTTGCCACCACCCATCTCACAGCATAAGCACTCTCATTATTCAGATCCATGGCTAGTGATATTTTCCAGTCACCCATCCCCACTGAGGGAAGCATTACTGGAATGTAATCCACATGGATTACATTCCAGCTTCTCAGAATTGACAGAGCTGAGAGAAATATCTAAACTCTGCAGTATCAGTAACCTTTATACATGACTACTCTCCATCCTCTCCATCCATGCCATTCAAGCTAATGAAAACCCAATGGGACCATGTCTCCAACCTGCACATAGGTTGAACCAAGTCTTTGAGATCAAAATAATCCAGGTTATATTCATGAAACATGATTCCTTACAGACAAAGCTGATATCTGCATTGCCTTGACCAGACTGCACCCCATAGGAACTAGGGGAGTACCTAAGTGGCATCTGGGGATCCAAAAATGTTGCCTTGGAGAACCTCTTCATAAGTGC
>Ga0116231_10005721_pt1 | contig 24300 bp, 12 predicted proteins | sample S1TSphgellanicum_2_FD_89695 | JGI IMG/M metagenome (GOLD analysis project Ga0116231, IMG submission 89695) | Host-associated microbial communities from peat moss isolated from Minnesota, USA - S1T2_Fd - Sphagnum magellanicum MG | ecosystem: Host-associated > Plants > Peat moss > Unclassified...
AATTTTATAGATCAACCAGTGTAATTTGGTAAACATTCGCGGGTAAAGAATGTTATGACAAGGTGCTAAATGAAGAATTTTAAAGAATTTTAATGTGCAAAATGAAGAATGTCATCACTAGGGCTTCAGGAAGGGCACCACTTTATTCCGATGGCCATGGAGGTGCATGGCATACCTGAGCACGATATGGATTGTTTCATTAGGGAGTGTGCTTGTCTTTTCCATGATAGACGATTGAGAGATCATTTATTTTTGTCTTTTTGCATTCAATTTTTCAGGCAACGTGTTAGTATTATTTTCCATTGTGCTTTAACCTCTATTATAAAGAGGAAGATTGCTTTAGCAGGCGATGTTTATTTTAGACCTCCCATGACTATTAGATTTCACGATTTGCATGCTAGCAACATTAGAAGGGTTGTGGGTGAAATAGCTTCCTACCATGAAAGAGACTAGCTCTCTCCCTCTTTTGGGCCCTTTGGGCTATGCATCTTTTGACCTTTCTTTGGCCTTCCCATTTTGTCTCCCCTAGGATGGTTCTAGCCATCGATCTTTTATTGGATTTTTGTTTTGGGACTATCTATTATCATATACCTTTTCATGAATCTTGGCATTAGGCTACATTAGTATGAGGGTGTATTCAAGTTGATTACTTAAATAGGCACAAAGTTTTTACATATGGGAAATAAAAGTATCAACTAACATTGCCTTAGCTACAAGGGGTCTAGACAAATACATTTGGAACAAAATAAATGTATAGCAATCTATAGACTATGGGTAATCTTCATAAGTGAGTGCCATTTGTTCAACTTATTACTTAGGTGTGTGGTAATAGTGTCAAGGTGCTAGAGCTTTAATTGTGCCATGAATTCTTACTTTCAGTACAAAGTTCATGAATTAGTTTAGTTAAGTGGCATTTTCATAACACCACTATATGTATAGCTAAATGTGTGTGAAAAGGTGCATGACAATATAAGAATATTGTCATGGAGACTATGATAATGTTTAAGATCCTAGGCACCCTAGGTCCAAACGAATAAAGAATGTGAGCTTCAATATAACAATGGGTACTAAGGCTTGAAGAAAGAAACTCAATACACACCTAATTTTTGATGGCACACCAATATGATAATTGTATAGAAATCTCCAAAAAAACCAAAATGATATGAGTATTTGATTTAAGAAATCAACTTTATATACAATTATGATATGTGTACAACTTAGTTTATAATTTTAAATTCATGGTATATTGAATATAAATAGTGAAAAGACCATTAAGTATTGAACATGAAACAAAGAAATTTTGACCCTAAACTTGTACCTAGTTACATGCTAGCCAACAAAATAAATACACTTCCTTGACACCCCATCAATGTGATTGAGAATAGGTTTTGAAACACAAAGAGCTAAGATACTATGTTGGAATTAAAAATAATGATTGATACACATTGTAGCAAAAAACTGCAAAATAGATAGGATTCAACAACACATTTCTAAGAAAATAAGGTTATAAATATCATAACATCATTTATATGTTACAAACTTAACTTTAACATTGCATATTGAGGATGGCAAGCTAGTGGTTGTCATTGATGAATTTTCTGCTCATTATGTTGATGACCCAGTGCACATTCTACATAACATTACTTCTTCTTTTGTTCAACAAAGTAGGTGATTGTAGACATCTTTATAGATAGAGAACCTTGATGACAAGTCATCTATATATCAAATAAGATTCTCATATTAAATCACATTAGATCAAAGGGGTGTAATTAGTAACCAAATTTGCATAGATTATGCTTTAATATTCAAGAGCAAAAGCCCATACATATAGCCCCATGAGGCAACAGTCTGACCATGGAAGCAGATTCAAAATCCATACAACATAGAAAAGTTGAACTACTAGATTATGGAGGAAAAACATCTCTCTTGATTTACTACCATTGGTTATATTCTATTCCATATATCGAGTATTAAAAGTTGGTGATTATATGTATAAGAAGGGAAGCATGTGTCTAATAATGTCACAATATTTACACTTATGAGCAAAATGATTCTGTTCATGCCCTAAAACTTCACCTATGACATGTCTGCATTTATCCAGTGTATATTGAGATTTAAACCTTTAAAGGGTGTCCAGATAATTGTCCAAATATTTGCCTGCTGTACTTTGGAAAAATACCCCAGCCACAGGTTTTCCTAGGTTATGGATCTTGGCCCATGATGTTACATTGAAAAGAATTCGGGAGTCAGGTGCAGGCGGGTGAAAGTGTGAAATTGGCTGCAAACATCAACACAACAAAATTAGTTCAAACTAACCCCAGTTCAATCAATTATAACAGAAGTTTTCAAAATACTTACAATCACTGGAAAAGGTCTATGAAATGGTTCACTGTTAACTCTTTGACAATAGTTTCCACTAGTGATCTAAGTCTGGAGATGCAAAAGGTTCTTAGTACACTTACTTGCTCAAACAGCAGAAATGTGTAGCGATGTGTGCCAGCAATGGGCGAGGGGGGTAGGTATGGTTCGATAACTGTCCCAACTTTATGTACTTCTGCATGTCCACAAACTTTGTCAAAGAAAGCACCTCACTTGCAATCTCTTGATCACTAGAAAGTCACATAACTTTGGATGAGGCCTAAGTGCAGTGTACGAAAAATTGTTAAAGATCTCTGAACTACTAGTATTGTACTGGTATCTGGACTGGTATCCACTTTTGAACCTACCAGTGTGGTCCTTGTATTGAGTATTTTTTAAACTAGTGTTGGACTTGTATTGACTTTTAAACATATCAGTCCAGTCCTGGTATTGGGCATGTTTTACAATTTTCGTACCAGCCTAGTCCTGGTGTTGGGTCCTTTAAAAAAACAAATTCATGCCAGTCTTGGTACACATAGTTTCCACTAGTGATCTATTGTGCAATATTAGATCAATGTTACTAGATTGTATGCTTCTAGATCCGCACTCATAAAATCACACACATAAAAACATGCACTCAAATGACCTTGGTTTTGGACTTTGTGTCAGCATCTGGTCACTAAAGCTAAGATGGATACACCAAATCCAATAGAATAATAAGTAAATGGGATGGGTGAGAAACCAGGAAGGCCTATCTGCAACCCTATTGAGTGGTACAAGAGAATGCACCTTCCTTGTGAGTCGCTAGGGAGAGGCCAGTAGGTCAAGCCATAGTGACACTAAGGAGGTGACAGAATACGCTTTAGGGGTGCATTTTTCTAAAATAAAGTTCTTTAGTTGCCCTTTTTTTCATTTTAATTGCAGAATCGGCCTTTCAAATTGCAGCATCCGCACTTTAAAGTGCAGAATGAGCAGTTGACAAGAAAGTGAAATGTTCTGTACTATGAAATAACTCTAAACAGGCAGAAAGGTCAACTGAAATCCCTTTAAATCAAAGCTTCAGCAATGCTCAAAACTTTAGTGTTTCTTTAATCTAGAGATTGGTCTATGACTTCTGTTTGTACATAGTTGGAATTTTTTTTGAAAAAGTAGAGGTATCCCTAAGGATCCCAACCTGTGGTTACTGGGCCGCAGTTTTGCCAAAACTGGAGATGAAACTAAATTTCAAGATGATAATAGTGAATAAGAAAAAGATTGAACCAAACTGGTTTTCTCACCTAAATTGGTCCTCACATGGGTTCCTACCCCAGTTTGTTTTTCCCTTACCTAAGCCTTCACTGCTGCTCAAATTCTTCTCTAAATCAAGCAAATCTTGTTAGAATAAAATCTTGGAAATCTTGTGAATTGATACCCAGTTTCACTCAGTTTACAGCTACACTCAAATCAGGGATGAAAGAGGAATTACAGTGTCAAACTAGGGCTCAAATACAGGATGACCTTAAAGATAACTTATCTGGTAAGTTTTCTGCAAAGTAGGTGCAACTCAAAAATTGGGAATACTTGTCAGAAACTCATATTCCTCATTAAATCAAGCAAAAACAATCAGAAGAAAAATCCTACAATTCTTGTGAACTGATACCCAGTTTCATTAAATTGTCTGTACCCAGGTTCACTCACCGCCCTGTAGCTACTAGCTACCACTCAAATCAGGGATGGAACAGGGATAATTACAGCATCAAATTACACCCTCAAACAAGCGCTCAAATCAGCATGGTGACTTAAATAAGGATCTAAACTTTAGTGAGTTAACTTCTGCAAAGTAAGGTGCAGCTCAATTTCTCAAAAAAATTTAGAAGAAAAAAATGAATTCCAGAGAGAGTGAGTGTGGGGGCAGGGATTTGTTTTTCTCAATTTTGTAATGTAGTCATCACCTACAAGAGGAATTAAGCAAATTTGATTACAGGTCAGAGAGGAAAGTAGAAAAAATTAAGAATCCTGCTATATTGTGGCGACCTGGCTGGAAATTGCCATATTTCAATATATTTCAAAATATGGCAATTTCGAAAAAAAGAATTCCTCAAAAATCTGTCGACTTTGACACTTTTTTTTCAAAAAAATCCTTTGTATGAGCGACAGTGGATTTTCTTGTGTCCCCAAGGTGAGAAAATTTGCCCCTCCAAAAAATAAAATAAAAAAATAAATAACTGGTTGGGGGTTATGATAATTAATTCCAATTACCTTGATCACTTGGGACGTTGTAAGGAATGTTGGTGACGATCCAATGAATGACTTGGCTAAAGCTTTTGTCGGAGGGACTGGGAGCATCAGGATCTACCAGAACCAAGGTGTACTCTCCACTGAAACCGTGGCCTATGGATTGCACTGGGATATGGGGCTCTCGGAGTGTCTGGTGAATGTTCAAGTGCTCTCCGTTGAACACGAAAGTGTTGTCGAAGTAGACCGGAAGATCCTCGTATCCGTCTGCCACATCTGGTACCACATCTGGTATTATTCCAGATGTATGCAACAGCAGCTCCGGCATTGCAGGCAGAAAACCACCCATTCCTGCACATGTTGGCAGTTTCCTATATTAGTCAGAATCTCTCTCGCTCTCTCTAGTGTTCATTATGTAACCCAAGAATTAATATGGGTATGGTTGGTTCTCCAGATGGAGCAGCTTAGAGACCTTGTTTTCTTGCGCTTCACTACTAGATGAAGACATGAACTGTGCAGTGGCCAACATCCCACTACATGAGAATACGCTACTTTGTGAAAACGAAGAACCAGGTTAGTTAGGAGTCCTTTCTCTAGCTAACACCAGTGGCCCCAATTGATCCACTGTAGACTGCAAAGATACACACAATTGGTAGCAGAGTGAACGATGTCAACACTCCATAGCGCATTAACATACACATCATGTATTTAGTTAATTCTGGACTTTTGAAAAGTCCAGAATTAACAATGGACCATTTGAAAGTAAATTTGAAAAAGAACTTTGATTTTGGGGGGCGGGGGGGCACCAGACGGTGCCACGATAAATATTAATATTGTTTTGCCCCAGGATGATCCAACAAATAAACAGTACTAATGTCAAGCAGGAAACTTGATCCCAATCAACAAGTCAAAAGAAGTCCAGAATTAACTAACAGAGATTCCTACACTAGCTCTACTTGTGCTACAGATGGATGACTAGGGCCTTTGTTAAGAATGTTTTCCACACAAAAAGAAAATTCGAAAAGAAATTATAGCTCAAGAAAAGTTCATCTAACGCTCATCAATTTGTTATGCCGCATGCTAGAAAACCAGGTAGATATTAGGTTGAGAAAATGAAACTGAAAACAAGAATTTTGCATCATCCTTTCATGCTTTCTTCAACACTAAATTCATGATCACTTGGGTCTTGATGCATAGACCTGCTTGCAAGCGCTGATGATTTGATCACGAAATTATACCTCATGAATCTGCTAAGTGAAATGTTGGTTCAGGATTCTTAAACATCAATTGGGGGAGGGGTTGGTCATCTCCTCCCCAAACTTGCTATTTCTTCAAATTCTAAACCTCTTTAGAATCGCTCCTGCATGTTCCAACTGTAAATTTTGTTCTCCTGTGGCCACCAGCCGTTTTGCCCATCTAGCTAGATCCATAATCTCACCAGACTGAAATCTACACATGGTTCCTGCACTAAAAGTCTGAATGTTCTCCTCCCAACTTTCATTAGAACTCCAAATACAAGGTATGTTCCAAATTCCCCATCTTGTAATCACAGGCTCCAACTAGCTAACATGCACTCTGATTGAATTTGATGACAAGTGAAGGAGACAATAGACCAGCTACCACAGACAGGTATGCTGCAGTTAGTCGATATCAGAGTAAGCTAAGCTAACTAGCTAGTTAGAATAATAATCAGAAGTCAGTAGACGCACCAGGCTGAGACGCAAAGAGAAGTGACACCACCATCGCTAGCAACGGTACTAGCAACTCCTTGAACCTCAAAGAAGTGCAAAACTCCGTTCGCTTCAAGGGACTGATCATCTGAGCCATGGTTGCTCTGATTCAACAACGCTGCTGCTGCTGTTGTGGTAGGCACTAGCAGCCGGCACCCAACTGATCTCTCTAAATTTCAAAACTGCAGGAAGCTGTCTCGGTGCTTACAAACTTGACTGCTGCTGGACTCATTGTCCAAATGCTGTTGGGCTTTAAAGGCTCAGTGTGTTCAATAAGAGAGTCGCCGGCCCCCACCCCAAGGAGCACCACTTTTTGGACGCCGTCTGGTCCCGGGCAGCTAGGTGTTTCTTTTTTGTTGGGCGAAATTTCGCCAAATGTCGACCTGAAAAAATATGATTTCAACCTGTACAAAGGATTTTTCATGGCTAAAATTGGCCCAAATTCTCCAGATTTTGAAAAAATCCAAATAGGAATCCAAATTGTCATATTTTTGTGATAAGTTCCAGTAGTTAGTTAGCCAAGAATACTAGAGGGTTCTGGTTTTTTTTCTACTTATCTAGTTTGTAGCCAAATCTGGCTCAATCATCTTATGGACGATTTTTGGCTACTTCTACTTGAACCATGTATAGAAACCTGCTGGCCATATTCCTTAAATTTTGGTCGAATTCTGGCTATTGAAAATCTCAAAATGAACATGATTTTAGCACATTTAATTTTTTAACATAGCATTTTGGCTACATATAGCCAGCAAAAAAAAGGGGTGCAATGCTGGTAAATGGGCGGGAGCTGAATAAGAGAGAGAGAGAGCCATCATGGCCCACCATTTTGAGCGCCGTTCTCAGCGTCAAATTTTCTGGACTTTCCAAATACCAGATTGTCATAATTTGCGTGGCTTTCTTTGCCTCGCCTTTCGCTTCTTCTTCGGACTGGGCTCCTCCAGTTCCGTCGTACCAACACCACTTTTTGTTTTAGACATCGTATAACGTGACCATGCTATGCACCATCAGCGGTCCCTGACTGATCAGACACTACTCTTTACTGTCTCCCTCTCTAATCACACTTTGAATTTAAGTAAGTAAATCTTGGCCATGGTGAAGAACCAGCACCCACCAGTGCACCATGAAGGATGGATGGATGGATGGCAAGTGGTGGCGAAATAGTTTTCTTGTTAGGTTCCAATTCCCCAGCTAGATAACCAGCGTGATTAGCTCAGTTGCTTTTTTTGACTACCTGCTTACCCACAAGCAGGGTGGTTAGCTCCAGTGTTGTGGCCAGTTACCCCCTTTGTCAGGTTAGAACGACAGGTTCTGGTTGTGATTACAAAAACCTAAACCAGAATTGGGTCTGATTTTTGGAACTGGAAACCATATAATTTTAAGAACAAGATACCCAAAACCATGTTCTCCATTCTATTTATGTCTGGAACCTAAACCAACATTTTTGAATTTTTTGTTTTCCTAAAAACAAAGACTTGAACCAAAGGCTAAATGGAGATTAACTGGAAGTTAACCATTGGTTCCAGTTTGGGTTACCTGCAACTGGGTCTAATTCTCATAACCAAAACTGGAATTTTGTAAGAACTGGACCCATAATCAGATTCCCATCGAATTCCCTGTTTCATTTATGTGAAAAATTGAAGCCATTCTAATTTTATTTTTGGAACCAAAACTGCAAGTTCTTCATAAACGTAAAGAATCAACGAACAAACGCCAGTTGCTAGTGAGTTGCTTTTTTACTCCTAACAACATGCCTGGAGGTTGGTTGTTAGTAGGTAGGTAATAATTAAAAATCGCCCTTACCTATGTGTAAACCATTTGCATACCTTGTGATCACCTATTTCTTAGAGAATCGGTTACCAAGCTGAAACACTGTATTAACTGGGTTGACGGTCATCCACAACTGAGTCACAAGGGGCATCATCCGGCATCCAGTGGATGACGCGCTGGTGCCTGCTGGTCCACTCTGGGTGTCGAAATGTGGAAACATGCAGTTATGAAGAAGACTGGATGTTTCTTAAAGAGGACAAAAAGGGGCGATCCACACTCAGCTGACACCAGTTCCTTCCAACCATGTAATGCCCTTATCAGAATCATTTCTAAATCGTATCCATCAGCACGAGAGCACCGGGTAATGGTCAACTGGCACACAGAATTGGACTGTTTTTTGTGACAGTTGTTGGCCTTTTCAAGTTTCCTGGAATTGCATACACAAAATTCCAAACATTAAAAGATGAGCTAGTAAGTTTAGTGCATGTGATAGGCGTTGGATTCTTTCCATTTGCTTACCAAAAACTTAAAAAAAGCATTAAAAACAAAAATGAATATGTTCATGGAGGGGAGTATTAGTGCAGGCGAAAATAGCAGGCAATGAGACAGAGGCAGCTGCTCTCTGTTTTTACAGGATCTATGTATGTAGCCTAATTGCTAGAGGAGAAACAGTTGAGCTAGAAACATATGAAGGAAAAAAATTGTTGGAAAAAGGAAAAGAAATCCAGATCACCTCTATCATGTTGATGGCAATAGCCACTCTATGACTGAAACAATGACACTTGTCACCACTAGCTACCATTAGCCGTGATGTTGGCATCATCAAAGAGCTACATCTGAAGTGCACATCCTAATTAGTCTTGTAAACACCAAGCTCCACCTTCACCTTCCTTTGTCACCAACAAGATTACAAAGTTGCATTCTTTCATAGTGAAACATTTTAACATTGTTGTCAGACCCTAGTTCACAAGACATGCTCTTATGATTCTAATCTCTTGTCATGTAATGTAATGACTTATGAAACTTCTTGATTATTCTTATTGGAACTTATCACTTGAACTAGATTCAAGGGGAGTACAAAAAAGCAAGTTTAAAATAATTTGCAATGATGTGCAAAAGTGGGGACCCTACAAAGGAAGATGGTGGAAGAAGGCCCACTCATATTTTTGAATGTTGTCACAATGTGCTATCATTGCAATAAAGTCATATGTTTCTGTTTTGGGGGGAAAGATTTTTCTGGATTTTGATTTTGCCAGTCTGTTCCCACCAAGTTCCCAAAAATGTTTACAACAAGTTTGAAATGTGTTTCCACGAATTTTCTTAGTAGCACCACACATTATCTCATATCCTTGCCCCAAGGAGGTGGGGGAGAGGGATTTTTCTTCCGTTCTCAATGTGTTCCATTGATGTTCCCATTGGCTTCCCAAAGTGGCCCCAAGACGTTCCCAATAGCACCTCAGATTTATCCCACATGCTTTGGCCATAGTTCAACTTTCATGTATTGGAAGGCCATAGGGAAGAATGTCTTTGGTACTATTTTGGGGGGTGGGGGTCAAAGGGGTGCTTCTCATGTGGGGACTGGCCCATATCCAAGAAAAATTGGTGAGGGACCAATCAATGTGGCTCCTTCAGAAGGAAAAAAGACTATGGGAAAAGCATCCCTGAACTGTGGTTAACAGAAGGAACAAATATGTATAACCTATGCTCTAAGGTCTATCCAATAGAATGTGGGTGAGGGAGAAGAGCTGACTATATACATGCTGTTGCACACATTGCTAAACCTAAGCTCATCAACATCACATAGCTAGAACATATAAATAGTTCAGGACATTGTCAGCCTTTAACACATGGAGTCAAAACTCAAATTTACAAATTTGACCAATTACATGAAAGTTATTGCTAACAAAATCATTTTTTTGTCTCATCATCGACTGCTCAAGTGACCTATGTTTTTTGAGCTTCTAAGCAAGGACCTTGTTAAGAACGTTCACCATGAGCTAGTTGTGCTAGCTAGTGACAAAAATTACAACACACATATTTATTCAATACAGGAAGAAGGAAAATTCTTATGATAAAGTATACATGAGCTTGTCATATGCTTACCATAGGAATAAGTTCACCGACAATATCATATGTAACTAATTGTATGCTAGAAATCTCCATAAGTGTATTTTTTGCAAGCCACAAGCATGTCAAAAAAGGAATATTGTTACGATATTCTACTCGAGCTGCCTTATGCATGAATATTGGAATAAAATAAAATAAAATATTTAAAAGCGCTTAGATTCAAGTTTATATCCAATTGCTAATGCAACAACCCCTCATTGCATTCTACACTACAATTTTAAAAGAGAGAGTCATGTTTGAACATTCAAATGTCTAGGATAGCTAAAGCCATTTACATCCATTCCTCTGTGCCTTCAATTTAATGCCCATAACCACATGTAAAAGGAAGTTATTGTATAGAAGTATCCATAGTAATGTTTCATTTTTTGTTTCAACCATTTCAAAACAAGAAAGAAAACTGACAGGCATGATGGATAACAAATCCAAATGCCATCATAAACCAAAGGATGTCAAGTTGAAGGATTCTAAACCAAAGGAATCAAAGGGGGATGTTTAACAAGTTCATGAACAAATTGACTAATCTACTTTCTAGAAAGTTAAGTATACCAAGTGCGTGAGCAGCACATTTCCATTGTGGTGGTGAATTTCCCCCATTTGGGGGGGGAATTTTCTTTAAAATAATATTTTGTTGAATATTCCCTTTTAAAAAGAAAAGAGCCAAAAATGGAGAAGTTTCTTTTAAAAATTGCCATCTTTCTAAACACATTGTTCAAGCAAGTAGCCAGTATATAAAAGGATTTTGATAAATTTCTGCTTTCATAGCTGGTCTATAGCCAAACCTGGGTAAATCTCCTTGTGGATGATTTCTAGTGTGGCAACTTCACAAAATTGAAGAAAAAGATACTGGTGAGCTAGTGATGACAACATGCTCTTCTCAAATCGGTATGTGGTACTTGATGATGGACTTCAGTACCTAGTGAGGAGTGATTGTACCAATCATAGTGTGCATCGCCATTGGCATGGGTAAATTGATTGGCTATCATGCATCACAATATATAAATCTCAATAATGTGAAGCAGATTTACCAAAACAAATGTTAACAATTCAAGAGGCAAATGAATGCCATTTGATTTGTTGTTCTTGCCAAGATATCTTCATGGAAATTATGTGATGATTGTGAGTAGGTTCATCCTAATAAATATGTTTTAGGTCTGTGACAAATGAAAGTAAAGAGAGGGTGATCTTGAAAAAAAACTCCAAAATCATAATGGGTGAAAATCAAATTTGACTAGAATCCTTACTTGCCACTAGAATAACATTGTTTCAAATATCCTTTCAATCCATGACCTAGAAAAGCATTAATGAATGAATGAAATGTAAAGTCTTGTTTATGGTGGCTAATCCACATTTATCACCAATGGCCTCATGTATGGCCTTCTCTCACAATGAAGAATTCTTTTGACTAAAAGTGGGTATTGCCCAAATAAATATTGAATATATTTGCTGAAGCAAAAGAATATAAATTATGCCAGTTTCATAGTGACAGGAATATATGCAATCCATTTATAACAACCTGATATGAAACTAAAATATTTCCTTTTATAAATGTATTTTTTTCCACTTTCAAATAGATTTGTAACACGATACTTAAAAGAATGGGACAACCTTGAAATCATGAAATAAACTTCAAACTTACATTTCATATCATCCTCAAGATTAAGTTAATGTAATAGGATGAAAAGTAGCAAGTGTGGGAATAGGTTGTTCCAAAAAAAATTTAACATCAAACTCAAGTAATGTAATAGTTTCCATCTTATCTTAATCTTATAAAATAGCACAAGAGAATGGTGTGCAACTAGACTCTAGTATCATTAACTATAACCCCACAAACCTTACACTTCAATGTGATTTGATTCCTAAGAAATAAAACCAAAATCCTAAACTAAACAATGGATATGGGCTTTAATATTTTATGGTGCATGTTTAAAGGTTACAAATGACATTTTGGTTTACAGTTTTGTGCAATTCTATTTTGTTATAGAATGCAAACTTGTATACAATTTTATGACTTCTGGTTTTTGGGCCATTGAGAATATTTTTTAATAATGATTTTGTGAAAGCAATGCACCCAACCTGACCATTACCCAATGTCCGATTGCCACCTTAATACAATATATGTCACAATAAATATCACATATTGTACGTTGTAATGGATGAAACCTCAAGGTTTACCTCACACATGTCTCATGAGCCATGGCTTTTTGTGTGAGAAAAAATTCTCTTGTAGTGAATCATTTCACATTGTGTAGGCAAATATATTCATGTACTTAAATCCCATTTTGAATAAACTAGGTACGCAACAAATAATGTAGCTAACTTCAAACAATACAAATGAATAGTATATCCATTGTGTGTGCAAAAGTTGCAGATCCAATCCATGCAGCTGTAGTAAACTTTTGTGACTCATTTGCAAGCTAAACAGCAATGACAATGAACCAAGATTAAGTTTGTGGGTACCAATGTTGAATTCATCCTAATAACCTATGAGATCCAGCACTAAATAATTAGGAGAAAAAAATAATTCAGGACTTTTGAAATTTTATTAAGGTGTACTTAACAAGTAAAAAGTACATCTTAATACTGTCTTAATGGTTATGCCAAAATATTTGTAAAATATATATTTATTTAATATTCAACATCAAAGTGCTGAACCTGCTAGGCTACTACAGCACTAGGCGTTCACATACTTAGGGCTTGTTTTCATCTTCTCTTTCAACATGAAATGTTTCTGGGCCGGTTTAACACTTGTGATTCATTGACTCAGATGATATAGGAAGACTGGTGTACAAGTCTCAGCCTGGTCAATTCTTATATTTGTGAACTCTTGCCCACATGTCCCCCAAGCTGACACACCCATTGGGTTTGCAAAAGGAACGTTTGTCCGAATGATTGTCAATGAAATGGGAACATTCATAGTCTGAAGGTTTCAAGTTCCACTTTGGGTGACCATGTCAAGTCCATGACTTAGGGGGAGATTATTAGCATGAGTAGGTGCCGGGCATTGCTCTGTCAGCATTCACAAATAGGCTGAATCATACCAGGAAATTCATTTATGATGGGCATTCCTCAGACGAGTAGTTGCATGAAGTATGAGTTTCAGAAACTTTTTTTTGTTTTTCCTCCTTTTTTTTTACACAAACTGAGAAATCCATTGCAAAGAGAAACAGAACACAAGCAGCTCAGGAGGACCCAGAAACTATTTTAGTTTATGCACTTAGAGCAGGTTTTACCAGTGTTGGGCGGGTATCAAAAATGCTCTCAGGTATCACCCGGTTATCCTTATTTGAACCCCTCAGAGTATCATCATCATTGATACCCTGACTGGAACCCTGACTACCGGTTCTCATACAAATGAGAACCGGATAAAAATTAAATACTGAGACCGCCCCTTACTCGGGTCAGGTTCTCAGGGTACAGTGTACAAGGTTTAATGCACAATTAAACAAGGTTGTGCATTTCATGCACAAGGTTCGAACGAATTATGATAGTTGTACAGGTAGGAGCAGTGAAAATATATGTGTCATCAGTGGAGGCGCTCAGGAAAATGGAAAGACAGGATGAAACTCAGTTTTGTGAGTTTCAAACCCCCCCCTCCCCTTTTATGCTAATGTACTTTTTTTTGCAAGTTTTTTTTTAAAAATCTCATTCCATGTTTGACGAAACGCAGGGTTCGGGTGCTGTGTTTTCCTTACTTTACAGATAACTATGATTTTTTATTTTTAAGAAAAAGAATAAAATCACTATTTTTTATTTTAAAGAATTTTTTATTTAAAAAAATTTTAATAAATGGTTGGTGAGAATCGTCAAATGATAATCGACTGTTCTCAAATTTACGAGAATCCATATCATATCGTGAGAATCAATTAAATTTCTTAATAAAAATATTGATACCCTGACTCAATTAATTAATTTTTTTAATTAAAAAATGAGAACTGAAACCTTTTGCAATTCATTTTGTGAAAATCGAATCTGGCAAAAAATGATACCCACCCAACACTGGATTTTACCATGGTACTAGTGTGCATGCTGGTTCACCCAAAGCCTCACCCATGGAAAATTGGACAGTATAAGGTGAGACACTATCATAGTTAGTACCTGGGGCAGTTCGACACTAATTATATTATTTTCAGAAATGTCAAAATTTTCAATATTTTTTTTTTGAGAAAAAAATTTCTGAAGGAAAATAAAGAATCTGATGAAATATTTGAAACTGATCTCATTTGTCCAAATGGAATTCTCAAAAATAATTTAACTATTCAACAAACATGTGTCAAAGTGGCGAAAGTATGATTTGGTGCTTACATCATACTTAATTTACTCATTTGTTGCTTCCAGCTCTCCAGTCTCTTCCATGAAACAAATGGTGTTTGCTTGATTCTTACAAGATTGAACACTACATTTATCAAGGTGCCAAAATTATTGTTAAATACCCAGTTTTGTAAAGTTGGAAACAACAATGTGTGCATGTAAAAAACATTTGTAGTTGGAATGGCCATAGAAAGTTACTCTCAAGTAGTCATGGTTCCAATTTTGTACTAGCTTTATTTAGTTGCTACAGCAGTTGTTTGTCATAATTTTTCCAACAGAGATTACTCCAGTTTTCCCTTCAGTTGTTAAATTGTGAATGGTTTATTAGGAATGCAAATTAGGCATTGCAATGACCCCTCTGGTATGAAGCAACTTTGGGCACAATGTCTTTTTCCTTTTGAAATTGAATTACAGAAATAGTGCATTCCATGAAAGCCTATCCTGCAGTATTGACACAACAGAAAAAGTCCATTTTCACTGTATGGAAAAAAGCACAAAAGGCAGAGCTAGCTGTATGTGCAAGTCAAAGAAATTGAAGAACAATGCTGGCAGAAATTGCCATCTCAAGAGCAACAAATCTGTTGGACCGTCAAGCCAAAAGCTTTCCCATGCCCAAAAACTTTCATCGTGTGCTGACGCTTTACTTCTTTCTCCAGCTCAACTATAAAGCTTCTTGAATCACTTTCTCTTTGCAGCTCAACAATAAAAGTCACACCACTACACAGAAAATTACCTCTGCAAACAATTCACAACAGTGTTTCTGTGATACATGTGCATTCTAACGAGAACCCAGCTGGCCGTCCATTTGGGTGTCTCAAAATCCTTCTTTTAGGAATTTGGACACATGGCATATTGAACAAATTTTACATCAGCAATATATCAGTATGCATGAACAGTGTTTGTTCAATCTCATTGAAGTTGTACATCAAGAAATGTATAGCTAGTGAAAGTTGCATTTCTGCAATCAATTTGTGCTACATACAAATAAGGACATTATTACAAAATGTGGGTGCATTTCACTACTCCCTGTTCAGTAAATTAGTGAATTCATTTTATCCCCATTAGATCCCATTATCTGGGATCAGTCAAAATCTAATGAAATCACTTTATGTACATGGACACCTTTTGTTGTAGTCAGAAAACATGCCAATTAAATACAAGAAACTGGACTTATACAGACCTGCAATTTAATCTTTATGTACCATCACAGTAGGGGTTGAATTGCAGGTCCCAATGTCACCATAAGCAGCTTATAAGCTAGGTTTGACATATTAGGCTGCCTGCACTATTGTGAGCACCCCATATTTACATGAATGGCAGATTTTGCAGCACATTGGGAAGTGAATCTAGCTTTCTGCCATTGTCATGGGTTTTGATTTTTCCAGTTCATGTATGTCTGCTTGCAGGTGGTTCCCCTTTAGTGATATGAAGCCATTCATGCTAGAATTGGGAGAACAATACACGATTTTGTCATGCCCATGGATGGGCATGTTTACCCAGGCTCAAATATCAGTAGTTTAATGATAGGTTTTGTGCCAGGGTTTTTAGTTTTTACAAACTTTAGCCAAATGGTCAAAAATTGATGAAAGTTTGGTGTTTTCTGAGTTTTATAGTTTTCTAAATTTTGGGAAGAAAAATTAATTTTTTAAAAAAATCCCCAGATTCTATCCTAACTTGCACCAAGTAGTCAAAAATATAGAAAGATGCTAGATTTTTTTTAGTTTCATATTTTCTTCTTGCAAAATTTGACTAAATTTTCTTATAGATGATCACCAATTTGGCTATATCACAGAAATTGGAAAACAAAAACCCCCATGCAACTTTGTGCACATATTTTCTAGAAAGAAATATGTAAGAAATGTGTACAAATATTATGAATCAAATGCACATAATATCTTCAAAAAACTTCGTATCTGGAGCACAACAGAAAGAAAGAAAGAAAGAGAGAGAGAAAAGAGATACATTGGATCCAGACGATAGATCCTCCCAACACTAGAGACCCCACTGACTAATGCATCCCTAATCTGCATGGTCTTTTTAAGTTTTGACATGACTTCAGAACTCCAGCTGTGTCCGACAGTGAAAGTGTAGTTTGGCCAACTGACATGGTGCTAAAGTGAAGGGTACAGGGAGTTTCTTATATTCCAAAACCAAGTCAAAACACATTTTGGGAGTATGGGGCGGGGGGCCCGGGGGAAAACGCTTTCTTTCACTATTTTCTTTCACACTCTGCAGTCCTAAAGGTCTGTTTCCTTTTGGTTGCTTTGATTAGAGTTCCATACAGTGATAAAGTGTCCTTAAGTACAACTGATACTTGTGATTATTTCAGTCACAAAATATCCCCAGACTTCGACAACAAATTTTCAACAAAATCACCTCAAAATCAACAATGTGAGGAAAGTGAAAGTTAAAGAGCCCTTGGGCCTCACCAGTCCTCAGAGAAAATGGTGTGGTCAAATGCCTTTAGAGTGGGGAATTGGACCTGGACACTGAAAGAGACCAACCATCGCTTCTTTACACAAAGGGAGAAGACCAGCCTAAAGCCTAGTCCTTTTGGATATTGGGTACATTGGAGTTATCCATAGAGTCATCTTGTCTTTGGGTCCTATTTTGACCCTCTACATTTTGTTTCATCCCCAATTTGATTTTATTGATAAATTGAGCCAAATCAAGTGCTGTTTCATGAAACTGGGTGTCAGTTCAGAAAAACTGCAGGATCTTATTGTAACAAGACTTGATTTAATGAAGGGTGTGAGCAGCAGGAAAGGTGTGGTATGTAATGCAAATCAGAAACTGGGGATGAAACTAGGGAAGAAGAAGCTAACACAATCACGGTTTAGGGTTTGGCAGCACCTAACAGGTGTTTTCCTCTCCTCAAAAACTCCCACCCTCACTCCCTCTTCCTCTCACACTCTTACTCCCTCTCAAATTTTAATTTCCAAGCTTTGCAAAAGTGTTTTTTTGTTTTTTGGCTATCTGTTGTGTCTTTGTGTCATTCAAAGTTCCAAATATTAGTTTTTTTTCTTTTGAGTTGAAGCACCTCCATTGCCTATTTCCATCTACTTGTTGCATGTCTGCTTTGTTCGCACATGCTCTACCATCATCACCTTGCATGCTTGTTTTCACTTGCTTGCTACATGTTTTTGGTTCATTGTCTTGCAAATTTTTTTTACATTTGGACATGCTTCTGGATTTCCCTAAACATTGATTTGAACATTACATTATTTTTTTTTCATTCATTTTTTATACTATTTTTTCATGTTTTGAACCCTTAACCCCTTTGTTTTGTAAAATCTTGTAATTGTTTTTTCATGAGCCTTCAAACTTATTGGATAGTCTTTTGTTTATTTTGCAATTGTATTCATTCTTGAAGATAATTTTGGTAAAGCAAACTTGAAAATTTTTCTTCTACTAAATCTCTTGTGAAAACTACAAAATGGAATAATCATTAAAAAATCAAAATAGAATAAGTGAAACTTGTGATATTGTCATGAATGAAGTTATTATGGAAGAAAATAATGTGGAAGAAAAGTTTGCAATAAATCCTAGTTTGTAGTTTGAAACTAAAAAATATTCATAAACTAAAAATGAAAAATTGATAAACCAGAATTTGAAAAAACTTCATAATCAAAAAAAAATTGTGGAAAAAACTTCATAGTCAAAGAAAATGTGGAAACCAGAAGGAAGAAATGCATTGTGTTGGTTGTTTTTTTATATAAATGCTAACCAACCTGTGAACTTGGATCATCCACAACTAATGTGATGTTTTCTATGTTTTAATGCACTTGTGAATGTAACTAATCCAAGAACACAAGCAAGGAAAGGATTAATTTCATATTACAAAACAAATGGAATAACAACCATAAAAAACATGTGGATGTTGATCATTTTTTTGTTTATAAAATTTTGAAGAAGAAGTAAATAAATTAATGAAAGAAAAGTGGCAAAACAACTAGCAAAAAAATGTCCTAGTCCATCTAGATTATCCATATCAAAAAAAATTGTTGTGAAGGATTCATTCAAAAAAATGATATGCGACAAAAGGAATTTGATGAACACCTTAGTTTGTTAATTGTAAAAAATAATTTACTAATTCAATTTGTTGAAAGTGTTTGGTTCAAAATATTACATTTGTGTCGATGAATTAATTTTCCTTCCAGAAGACAGTTTTAGCTTTGATGCATGGATGAATAAAGGAACACATGATATTTTTGCTTTAGTTGTCATTTTTTTTTGAGATCTAACTAGTAACCTAAACATATTATTGTTGGATTGTTTGAAGCTACAAAAACTTCTAAACATGCATTGGTTTGAAATTTGACAGATTTGTTGAACAAATTTGGTTTAAGAAAAAAACTCATTACATATGTGAAAAATGAAGGTTCCAACCTTAATGCAATGAATTTTGCTTTTGTTATTAATTTTGAAACATTAAGTTTACAAAAAAGCTTCAATGGTACTTGTTTTGGGCATTCTTTTCCCAAAGCATGTCAAAATGCTACAACTAATGAGAAAGTGTGCAAAAATCTAATATATGTATCTATCAAAACAGCCTAGGAAAATTTGCAAAAATATATAACCTAGCTTTAAAAATCTAGGAAGGGTAGACAAATGGGGACCAAAGCTTGTGTTAATTTCTGGAATATGTCCTAGGAAACTCAATATCCTAATGAAAACAAGGTGAACTTTAAACCTTTTTTAATATTTAGTGAAATTAGTAATTTTTGTTTGAAATTTTTAATTTGTTTTGTCTAAGTGAAATTGTTAAACTATTTTGTTTCAAGAGGCATTGTTCTTTTGGCATGCTATATTTTTTTGCTGTAGTAGGCAAATTGTTGTGAAGGTAGCTAGCCAAGTACCACCACCTCTTACATGGCACAATTGTTAAATCGTTGTTGACTGTTTTTCCCCTATTGTGACTATTAGTATTCTAAACCAATCTCATGGTCATTGGTTACTAAGTGATGCATTGAATTTTGTTATATCCATGATTTTAAAACTTTAAAATGTCCTTAACGTTTTGCCATTTCTATAGAACACTACAAGAAAACAAGGTTTTTTTCCTAGGAAAATTGGTCAAAAGGCACCCCGAATGGCCCTTATTTGACTTGACCAAGGTGCCATCTTGGACAAGTCCTTTTGAATCCAACAATTTTGACTAGGTCTTTTTTATGGTCTTTTTGGTTGGTTTTTTTATTGTCTTTTTTACTAGTCAACAATATTTTGATAGATCCTCTATATGACTTCATTTTAAAATAATTATTATATATTATATATTACATAGTAATAATTATATATTATATAATAATTATAATCTTATTTATTTATTTATTTATAAATTTAGCTACTCACACTACCTAATAATTAATGTACAAAATAAAATAAAATAATTTACATACCTACATTATTTAGCCTAGGCTAAATGGCCAACTTTAGACCTACTTGCCTAGGTGGCCTAGGCTAACAATCTAAACCACATAAAACCTAGGTAGTCAATGTGGTATGTGTGAGGACTTGAACTCTTCACCTTCACTTTGGGGTGTCAAGTCCTTACCATTGGATTACCACTTCAACACTTGAAATTTTTTGTCATCATATTGTAATAAACTTGATTGAATTTTTTATTTTGATGCACATATTGTAACATTCATCGATGAACTTCAATATTTTTGTATTATTTATCTAAGTAGAAGGTTATACCATGTACCAAGTATCTACCTAGATAACATGTAGGTACTTACACCTAGTAGGCTACTACATGCTATTAATTCAATTAATTAATAATTAATATAAATAAATAAAAATGATAGATTAATTACTATCAATTATAGATAAATCATGTAATACAATTAATTTTTTAATAATTTCTTATTTCTTATTTCTTATTAATTATTTGCTATTAATTATTGATTCTTGGTTATTTAATATTAAATACTCATTATTGATTAATTATTATGAATTAAAAATTATCAATTAATATATAATGAATTAATACTAACTAAAAAATTAGATGAAATTGACAATTAAATAATATTAATTAAACAACTAGCAACTTGATGGATAAATTAGTTTTTAGTTATTAATTAACATTTATTTGGTGATTAATTAATTATATCAAATATTAATCATAAATTATTGAATATTAATTATCAATTATTAAATATCATCTAATTAATGTACTACATTTAAATACCTACATGTGCTTAAAGGTAGCATGTAGGTAGCCTATTAAATTTTATAGGTATCTACTAGATGTAATATGTGTAACTTAGGGCTTACTAACTATGAACTTAAATTTAGTATGCACCTTAGGGAAAATAAATAACCAAATTAGTATGGTTGATTTGACTAAATGTTAAATCAAAATGGCCAATTTGATTAATTGTAAATCACAATGGCCATTGAGTATGGTCAATTTGACTAAACTTTGGTCATCTTGATGGACCTCTGGCCTTTTTGACCAAATGTTTGATTTGTTGCATGGTCAAAAAAGTCACTTTAGTCAAATGTTTCAATAAAAAATAACTTGTGTCTTTCATGCCCTAGGCCTTTAATCAAAACAACCATCCCCCTTGGTCAATGTGGACATTTTCATTAAATTGAACGTTCTGAAAAATCATGTTTTCTTATAATGGAACCTAATGGAAGATAAATCAATTACTATTGATGAGTTAATTTCTTTTGATTCCATTAAAAAGGGAGTTTGTGTTGTGTTAAAATTTTCTTTCTTGAGGAAATTTGAAAAAAATAAAGCTCATAATATGTTTTCTTTGATGTTAGATCCTAGGTTTAAAAGCTTTCATCTAGTGTCTTCATTCATTGGAAAGGAACAAGGTGTTGTTATTATTGAGGAATATGATAAGAAATCTTTGTATCCCATGTTGTTGAAATGTCATCACCATTTGCATCCTTTGGTAGAAACTAAAAGTTCTTTTGTTAACATTGGTGTTGTTGAGGACACCAATTTGGGTATATATTTTGAACAAACTTCTAATATAAGTGAATTGGTGAAAGAACTTGTGAATAGAAAACTCTTCATTTTTAGATGGTACCAAGTGGATGTGAAGGAAATAAAATGTGTTTTGCAATGGTGGCATAAAGATGAATCAATGTTTCCAACAATGGGGTTTCATTTTTGGAAAATCTTGGGCATTGTTGGATCCTGGATTAAAATTTTCTCTTTCGTTGGAATCCTTACAAATTTAAAAAGATGTAGATTATAATGAAAAAATTTGGAAAAATTGATATTTGTTAACAAAAATTGGCATAACGATCCTAAAATTGGTTGCAAATCACCTTCTAGTTTAGTAGAATTCATTGATATGGATGGAGATATAGAAACTAAAAGAATTTGAAGGTTATTTTGAGCGAGATGAAGTTGTGGATTTGTGTTGTTAAAAATAAATATTTATTAGCTAGAAGAATATTGGATAAATGTTTGTTCATTGGAAAATGATTGAAAAAAATTTGTTGGTTTGAAAAAAGACTTGAAATGTTACATTTGCTCAAAATGTAAAATTTATATAACATTTTATTTTGATAACTAGTTAATGAAAATTGATGTAAATAACTTATTATTCTCACATACATAATAATTAGAAACTTGAGAACCAATTGAAAGAAAGAAATTTCTTAATTTGAAACTTGGATCCAGCCTTTAATGTTTTTTTAAAATTATATTAAAAGAACTGCCATATATATATTTATATATTTAAGTTTATTTTATTTTATTTTCAATATCCAAAATTGGCAAATATTTTTATAAATGATACCCACCCAACACTGGTAATTTCCAATGCTCACTAAATATTAACGTGCATGTCAAGTATCAACCTAGTTTTTGGCAAGATATGAAATACCTTGTCAGTTCTTCTAGAAACCAATTTTACTTATATTATTTTATTGAATATTTGGTAATACCTTATTTGTGGGGTATTAGTTTGAGACAAAGAACTACCATGCTTATACCCTATTTTTTGCATCCATAATCCATCCAAATAGATTATTCGTCATCCCCCTAGGACCATTTTTTTTCATCTATTTAAGTATTTTCTTTTGGCAATGAAACCAAATCCTCTTGAGGTCAATTGTTGATTTCAACTAGATGTTATTTGTAGTTTTCTTTTGGTGATGTCTTTTGTGTCTAGATAGATCCTTTGAGAGGTTTGTGTCTTGAATGGCCACCATTTGGAATGAGAGATCTATTGCCATTGCAAATCAACTTCAATGCAAGTTTTTTGCTATGATTGGAATTCGGGATTGTCCAAAATCATTTCACATTTGGGAAGACAAATTTAAAGTCTAGAACTAGAAATGGTACGAAGGGTGAAAGCACATTAAAGGCGAACCATTTTTGTTCAAAAAAGGTGATGTATAACAAATATTATAATATGCAATAAGCTAAAATCTTGATGGCATTCTTTGGTTATCCTAAACACAAGTAAAAAACCTTAGAATTTGTGCAACAACATTTTTGAACTCAAAGTTCAATTTGAATCAAAATTGATTTTGATCCAATAGTTAGATGAGGAGGATTGGATAAAATCAATGTACACATAATATATAACTTGTAGTTTTTCAACAACCATATGGCCTCATGTTTATGATTCATGAAACATTACCAAAAAAAAGAAAATTGAAAAAATTATGTAATGCCCATCTATAAAATCTCCTCCTCTTTGATATGGTAGTGGTTTTATCTTAAAAACAAGATATTATTATGCATTCATTACTAAACAAATGCAAAAATATATATATTTTCAATGGAATTTCATCCAAAAACTTTCAATTTTTAAATTGTCTTAAATTTAATTGATTTAGATCAATACCATACAACATAAAAAAATTCACCCAAGAATTCCATCCACAACCTTATGTGACAAAAAACTTGGGCACACAATAATCAAAACAATGAACACATATATTAAATGATAGAGCCACTTTCAAAATTACCCACTGGCTTTGAGCTTGTGGCCACCTAAATCAAAACCAGTGGCCACCTAAATTCCTACCATCACCAACAAAGAAAGGCTTGAAGTCTCTAAGGGGTTAGATCTATCTAATCTTTCTTTCTTGAACCCACTAGCCTTCCTTATTTTCTCAATTTCTTTAGACCACATAAACCCATAACAACATTAAACTTCCACAAAAACCCAAGTCCTAGATTACACTTTGTAACATAGACCCTTGAGTCCAAATAGATTGCATAAACTAGTACTCATGACACCACCCCTCAAATTGACAACACATATAAAAAGAAAACAACACACTTCAACTCCCCATTCACTGATTCGCAAGTTTTACAAAGAACCACAGTCTCTTTGTATGATCCACCTTGTATAATTTGATGGAATGTGATTGTTTGTTGGAGTTCCTAGTAATGAAGGTGCTTTCTCATGATATGTAGATCAACAACATTGACACACAAATCAACCCGACACACACACATTGAGAAAATTCTAGACCATTATTGAAACCTTTAAAATTTTCATCATCCTCCTCATCATCAACTTTCAAATCCACCTCCTAGACAAAAAAATTATCTCTCAAAGTACATTGCGTAGTGAATTTTTCAGTACTTCTGTGACGCGGTCCCAAGTCACGGGGTGAAACCCACTTGAGGGTTTCACAAAATCAAGTTGCGGAAAGTTGAGACTTGGTAGCACGCTCCCGACTTCCAACTCTAGAAAGGGGTAGAGGGTCGAGTTGGGAGCCCCGAGATTAGACTAGGAAGAGGGACTAGCTTAGCTTGTGTGAATCTGCATCCAAAAACCAACCAAATCGGGTTAGTTTAGCA
>Ga0116231_10005723_pt1 | contig 24295 bp, 21 predicted proteins | sample S1TSphgellanicum_2_FD_89695 | JGI IMG/M metagenome (GOLD analysis project Ga0116231, IMG submission 89695) | Host-associated microbial communities from peat moss isolated from Minnesota, USA - S1T2_Fd - Sphagnum magellanicum MG | ecosystem: Host-associated > Plants > Peat moss > Unclassified...
AAAAACAAAAAAAAAAAAAAAAAACTATAAAAAAAAAAAGAAATAAAAGAAAAGGGAAGGAGGGAGAGGGGGGGGGGGGGGGGGGGGGAGGGGGAAACTATAGTGTCACCAAAAAAAACAAAAGCAAAAATTGAAAGGATGATAAGATCCACCACCCCAATTTCATTTTGCTTTCATTAAGAACATTCAATTGAACATAAGAGCCATGGCACCCCAATTTCACTTTGCTTTCATTAAGAACATTCAATGGAACATAAGAGCCATGGAACACGAGTGACATGAACCCACCCCCCAAAAAATTAACCAATTCTCCAACCACTCTTGTTATTTCTAGAGTCTAGACTCTTGAATATTAATATCATCCTCAGTGCCCATATAAGCATCTACTTGCATAGTATAAAACCTGCATGCATAAATAAGGAAGTTAAAAGAAGAAGACAATACCTAGTCCTTCAATTGATTGGTCCTATAGAAGAAGACTATAGTCCCTCTTAAATGGTAAAACCTCCAAAAAAATAATAAATAAATAATTTTTTTAAAAAAATAGTTTCCTCAAAATTATTTGTTATTTCCTAAAAAATATTGAGAAAAAAGGGTGAAAATGGCCATAAAAATGGGGGAAAATAAAAAGCCTGGATTAATGCGAAATTATGATGCAATTATTCCCCTCCCCCACCGTCCCCACGCCCCAAGCTGCCACAATTTCAAATCCCCAGGTGGATCTAGCCTCTCCTATTGGTCAAAACTGTGAAACTTTTTTTCCAACAGTTAAGTCAGTCAGTCAGTCAGTCAGTCAGTTAAGCTCGAGAGAACTGGACAGGCTCTGACAGTCAAAGGGATTTAAAATTTTTTTTTCCATCCAAGAGCCAATCAGAAACGCGGAACTGGGTCCACCAACCAATCAGCTTGCGAAGTTCACTGTCTTTTTCCCGTTGGCGTTAGTTAATGAGTTCAGGTAAGGGAATAATGTTACTTACAGGTTTACTGGACTCATTTTTACCTTAAAGTTACTTACGTTTTACTGGACTCACTTACCACCCGTGAACTCCCAAGAGATTTTACCCCCCTCGTTATTACTAGTAGGGTAAAAATTGTCCGTAATTACTAAGGTAGGTTTTTTTAACAGCTAGTTCACTGGTTGGGACGTTGGCAACTGACTTGTTTGAGGTCCTGAGTTCGAACCAGCGTTGTTGTGCAATTATTTGAATTTTTAAAAGAACAACTGCTCCCAGTTGGTTCATGTCTCTTCAGAACCTTAAAGAACCGGAGGTTTTCAAGAAAGAACCGGTAAAGAAGCCGCGGTTCATTGGTCCGGTTATTTTTTATTTATCTAAGTGTTTTGTGAACCACGGTTAGATACCAGTAAACCGTTTCTTTCATTTTTGAGATCAGCGACCATGAATCCTAAGAACCTTCCTGATATCCGCTGGGGGGTCTGTTCCGGTTCCCAATAACCACCCAACACAGCAGCAGCCTGTGAATTGTGGAACTAGATTGACCTCAAATTTGCACAAAAACATCATTTGTACAACTGAGGAAAAGGACCCAAAAAAGTCGGACCCGAAAACATGTTGCAATTATGGGTGCCGTACTTACGACTGACAAATTGGCACTTCTTTGTCCAATATTTATTCATTTTAGAAAACAAGGTTCCATAGTTTCCAATTTAATTTTCTAAAATTTCAACAATTGAGGAATTTAGTAGTATGCAAAATACACCTTGTGTTTGTATTGTGTATTTGTAATAGTAACCCAATGGTTGGGACAAGAGTTCAATTCTCAACAATTTAGGCAAATACCAATAAACAATTTATTCTTAATTTTGGACTAAAGCTGCAAAATACACATGCCTTGTGTTTGTGTTGTGTATTTGTAATAGTAACCCAATGGTTGGGACAAGAGTTCGATTCTCAACAATTTTGGCAAATACCAATAATAAAAAGATTATTCTTATTTTTGGACTAAACCTTTTGCAAAATTATTTTTGTGTTGAACATCAATTGTAGTTATGGTATGCATATGGAGGTCCCCTTTTTTTCTACTTACTGTAGTAGCTATTGACTTGTGGCCACCATTGAGTACCTACCTACCTAACAAATCCATCAACTTTGGGAAGGGAAGCATTGTTCCTCCTCATGCAGTGGCTACCTACAACATGATCAGCTTTCCACCACCACTGCCACAACTGGGGCTCTTGCAACAAGGCAGTGACGGTGCTGGGTGAAGCAGATCACCTCTTTAAAGCTCATCAGGGAGAGGGGACCATGATCATCAGTTGACCCTCTGGACTAGCAATTGACATCTGGGAGTAGTTTCTTCACCTGCTTTGAGCTTGTTCTTGACCTGCAAACGAAGGGCAAAACAAGGGATGATGTGTCACACTGTAGCCTTGCCATTTGCATTAAAAAAATATCTTAAGGCAAAAGAAGAATTATGAAAAACTCAATTATTTCACCACGCAAAAAATATAATCTTCAAAAAAAAAAATCTTCTAAAAGAAAACCAAAATGCTTCAAGATATTATAATTCTATAACTAATCTCAATTTTCAACACAAGCCAAAATATCATTTATCAAAAAAAATCCTCATTTATAAAAATAGACCTCTTACTTACCTAGGGGGCATAATCCCTTCAGCTACTACTATATATACTCTATAATGAATCTAAACACAATATCCTTGCCTTCTTGGTAGGCAAGGCCAACAAAGAGACCTTTGTGTAATTCCTGACAACCCACTACCCCGACGATCTTTCTGTACAAACCAGTGTTGGCTGGCTATTAACTCTTTTTTTTTTCAATAATTGGCTGATCTGGTTTTGAATCTCTTCTAATCAAATAACCTAGACGGCTTCAATAAAATTAAAATAAAATAAATCTCAATTTTAATATCTTTGACGTTCTTAAGAAAATTTCCTCTCATTCGAGACTGGTTCTTACTTCATTCAGATTCGTTGGCTATATTTAAATGGTTCTTTAACATCAATTTAAGATTTTAAACTTAATATAAAGATTATTTTCAGATATTTCAAGGGCCAAGAAAAATAATCAGGAGGCTTCATTACAAAGATCTAATATTTAGAATGAAAATATAAAATCACATTTTGGAATATAACCTACTCAAATCAAAAAAGCACAAAATTAGTCTTGTTTCAATTCATCCTGCTCAAATGAGCTTTCAAACTCATTTAATTTTTTCTATAAATGTACTTCAAATTTTATCGATTCCACCAAACTGAAAAAAAAACTTTGCAACTAACCTTTGCATTATTAGGCCAATTCTTATTCACAAAGATCAACTTCTTAAGATTGTATAATTTCAAACAGGTTCTCGTCAAATTGGTGACTACTATAGTGGCAAGTGAAAATATTCTTTCTATTTCAATTTGAGAAACTACAATTTCCATCCTATGGTTGAGAACTACTAGTGTTGGGTAGTTCTGAAAAAAATGACCCAATTTTCATATATATCGGCTTTCGATATAATTCTCACTAATGAGAACCGGCGGCATGTACCAGAATGAATGGTAATTGATGTGAAAACTGACCCATGGTTAGGGTTTAAGTTAGCTTAGAGTTTAAGATACCCATGCGACAGAGAGAACCAGCACAGCAGTTCTGGGAAAGAACCGGCAACCTCAGGTATCCATCCCTGCCGAAGGACCCGCAGTTCTCACGTGACTAGGGTTTAGGCTAGGGTTAGAGTTTAAGGTTAGTTTGTGCAGGGTATTCAATGACCGAATAATTTCTCAAACGATATATAATCCCAAGCAAAGAACCGGGTACATATATCCAACTATAACGGGATTGGCGAGAACCGCTTGACAAAGATCCAGTGGTAAAAAAAAACAAATGGGGATTTTGAGAACCTGGAAGACGGTTATTTGAGTTTTAGTAACAAACCTGCCACAAGCTAATAATTTACATGAAAAGGGTTTTGGAAGCACCCTTGCAAGGGAGCCAGCCAAGAGATTTATTGTTGCAAAAGAGGAGGAATTTTTTTTTATAAAAAACCCTCCTGTTTGTGCAAAAGTGGGGGTACTGGAAATAATAATGGGAGTCAGGACTTTTATTCAGTCTGGACACAAATTTTTTTTATGCCAAAATTTGAGAATTAAATTGCAAAACTGTACAACTCTGGTGCCAACCATCACCAGTCGTACTGGTTCTCTGCAGCCACCCCCATGTTGAATCAACCCACCTCCCATACAGATTATATTATATTATGTCCCTACCTTTGTTGGTGGGGTAGTGGAAAATTTGGGGGTTTTTAAAAAATAAATCTTATGATAAAAAATTTTGGACCAATTTTTTCGAAAAAATAGCAAAATTAGTCGAACTTTAAACTACCCCCCCACCAAAAAAAAAAAAAAAAAAAATCCCATTTTTTCCCAATTTTTTTTTTGTTGAAAAAATCTTGAATATACGTCCAACCAAAAATGCGGATGGAGAACGAGTCAAAGAATCATTATTTGATTGTCGGGTCCTTAAACCATAATGTGCAAATATCTACAAAATTGATGGTTCTTGTCAACTGGTCACGGAAGAAAGAAAGAAAGACGACATAGAGTACAAGTTGTAATGAGTTATGTGTAGCAGATTGGGGGGTGGGCCGGGGCAAGGCACAATTCCGGAGACAACTTACTTTGCGAGGTTTAAGTAGTGCTATGTAGATAGTCCAGCCTGTTTGCAGCGTTGCATGATCCGGCCGGCCGGCCGAGTAAATGATATTTTGGGTAGAGAAGTGAATGACGGTTCAGAAACAACATGGACCATGGGGGTTGGTTGGACCCAGTTCGCCGAAATAGAGAAACTATTGCTTGTCAGCAATGGCCCTCTGGTTATTGAAAGAACCGGGTCAAGAACCGGGTAAAGAACCGGGTAGGTAGCATCCAAAGAACCAGCAAGACCCTTCTTCTTCTGGGCTACATATTGAATTCCCAAATTTTGATAACCTTCTGGAGTGATTGGAATTTCATCCAAGTAGGTTATCAATCGTAAAACCTTCATATTTTTAGTGAAAAAAAATACCCAATAATAATAATAATAATTTAACTTTCACTTTAAGATCTTAAAATTAGAAAACCTTAACCTACCATGCCTAGGAAATACAACCGACGGTTCTCAACGTGAGTATTTGAAAACTGACCGTTATAACATAATTAGCTTTCGCTACCACCAAAAGAACCCAAATAAATTTGTAATTGAGGGTATTTCTTTTGCATGAAATTCATAATTGATGGGTCAAAATGATTTTTTAAGTTTTTAAAATTTGATACCCTTTGTGGTCCAATAATAATAATAATAATAATAAAATGACCTGCCCAACACTAGTTTCAATGTCAACATGATCAATAGGAAATATAGTTATTAGGTCCTCGTCTATAGAGGGAACATATTTTTATGTCAAATAATTAGCTTGAAAATTCTCCCATTTGAAAAATTCTCAAATTCTTTTGGTTGGTGTAGCAAGCACAATATTTCCTATTAAATTACATCACTTGATAATTTTTGTAAATTCCAAATAAATCTTCCAGCTTTAGAAAACTTCACATTTTCAAGTGTTCACCAGAGTTGGGAGGGTATTAATTTTTTTAAAATAATCAAGCAAAGGCTTTGCCTAGTTTTTAAAAAAAGAATTGATAGTTATCTTTGGGGGAGAGGGGCATTTTTTTTCATATTCACAAAATATGTGAATAAAAGGATACAATTCTATATATTAGTTGTTGGGTAAAAATTGAAATTTAATTAATTCCAAAAAAATTAAATCATATTTTAGAAACTAAAATATAATTAATATAGGGTATACTTTAATTCAGAAAATTAGAAAAAAAAGATATAACATAGGTATCAATAAAATTAGGTATTAGTTGTTGGTAGGTTCAATTAGTGGATTAGTAAGGGAATTAATATTAGTTAATGAATTAATAAGCAAATGTTAGTTATTAGGTCATCTGTTTAGATTTCTTATTTGACTCATTAAAGTTGTAACCAAAAGAAAGTTCAACCAACTACATGATTAGCCTTCTTTCCAATGTTGTTGATTTAACTATTGTTGTTTAGAACTTTTGTTTCTACTATTCATATAACTATCTTTTGATTTGTCACCACTATTGTTGATGTTGCCATGTGATTTATGGAAGCAATGTATAGGTGAAGTTTTTCACCTTCTTCTTCTCCCTATTGCAAAGTTTTCGTTTATTATTATTTGTAATATTTTTGGCTTTTGTTTCATGTTGCTAATCTCTATTTTTGGAGATGCATCTAAGTTTCATTGCAACAACTTTGCTTTTATTATTATTTCTAAAACCTCCACCATAGTTCACATCATGATTGAAGACCCTAATTTTGCCCAATAAATGACCTAAGACCTACAACCTTGTTCCTTTGTTTTGCTTGGTGACTTGTCATTGTGAAATCAAAAGAGAAAGAAAAGAAAAGGAGTTAGAGCAAGGTTGGACTAAATGCATGTCTTCATAGAGGTATCTAATATGTTCCAAAAGCACACAAGTTTTTCAATTGCTAATGTATGTACATGGTCATACAAATTGTTACATGGCAATAGCTCTCGTCTTAAAAACCTAAGAAAAAGTTTTCAATTCATTGAATGGCATTGAACATGCCAAACTTGCAATTGTGGCTACTTTGATTGTTGCTACAAACACCACATCTCAAGAACTACAAATGATTAATAAATGTTTTTGAAGTTTGCAATTACATTTCCATCAAATTTGGTTGAGAGGAAAGGATGATGATGGGGCTATGGAAATAGGTGATGAGCAACACAACATGTGGACTATGTTGTTGAAATGCATATCAAATGTTCTCTTCAAATTCATGAACTCTTGTATTGTTTTCCATTTGTTAAATTGTGCATTGTTTGCGTATGATAATGGAAACCTTGTTTAATTGCTAATTATTCTTTTCGAAGGCTAATTTATTCAACCTTGTCCTAGGATGATAATTATACTTTGATTTATGTGCTTCCCATTTTATTTCATCTTTCATTCATAGTTTAGATATGGTCTATTGCTTAACTTATTGAATTATCTATTAACAAACTCATATATCTTCATATGAGGTCCTCAATATAGTGGTATTGGGTCACCAACATCAACATGATGGATCCAAACAAATTAACATGAACCCAACAAAATGTTGGATGTTAGACAAAAGCAATCAAACCCAAAGATTTATTAATGTTTTGCCATTTGAAACCATGGCAATCATGACGAGGTGTTTCTCTTTCACTCATAAAATGTTAAGAAACTCAAACTAAAAATTCATTTGATTCACTTATAATTTAGGTTTTAATTTAGGATGCTTGAAAATGAACACCTATTAAATTAAAAGGAGACAATTTTGTAAAGAATTGTCAAAATAATTGATCATATAATAAAAGCATTTGATGAGAAAAAAATATAATTTAACCTATTAGCCACACTAAAAAAAAATCCGCATTAATTTTTTAAATGTAAAATTTTGAAACTTAAAAAGTTCAAAAAACTTCAAGATTTTGTTTTTAATTTCAAAATTTTAAAATTTCAAAAGTCCTTTATCACATATATGGGTATAATGTACATGACATATCAAGAAAAGTTGAAGTTTATAATACAAGAAAGCTAAAATATATAGAAAATGAATTTTTGGGTAAGAAGACAAATTATGGTAACTTGTTTAGACCCAAAACATTTTGGGTATGCAAACTTAAAAACACCATCATAAATTTGTTAAGCTCATCATATATAGTGAATTAGGACTAATCATTTTATATTTTATTTTGATCATATGTGGTCATAGGAATTGTTGTTAGACTAAAATCTTTCTTGGTTTGTTTCTATTGGTTCATTTGTGTATTAAAAGTAGTTGAGTATATTTGAAATTGTTAATATTAGTATTTTAAAATACAAGTTATATTAACAATTGCTACAAATTGTCTAATCTCAAATTCTCATATATCTAAGTTGTAATAAAAACTATATTGGCCACAAAATTTGTTGACCTTACTTATAGCAAAGTGGATTGCTAAAAGGCATTATGGGCAACTACTCTTGCATGTTTTAACCAATTGTGCAAATGATCCACCTTTGAAAGAACAATCTTGATTTTTTTAATAGTTTTAAACTTATTATAAAAAAGAAAAAAAGGTGTTTATATGGATAATAGTAATGCACAATTAGTCATGTACAATTTTTAACTAAAAAAATTAGGAAAGTTCTAGTTTCATACTTCAAAAATAATGGTATAATTGGGTAAAAAATACTACAATGAACTTTTATGAATGTCCCAATGCCCGTTTTCTTAGCTCTACCAAGCATTATTACAAAGAGCCCAATGAACCATGAAAAATAGAATAAAATGACTTAATATAATGAAACATTATTGCTTAATCTTTGTAAGTTTGAAAAAAATCCACTAGATTCATCAATGTTCAATCAAAGGTGAACCTTTAGAAATTAGGAATCCCCAAAGTCCCCAACCATCTATGGATTTTTTTCTCTTTTAGTCATTTTATGGAAATCACTCAACACTTTGGGACATGATACTTTTAAGGTATATGGCATTTAAGGCCAAAAAATATGGAAAGATGTTTTTGTCTTTTCATAATTCCATTTAATGATCTCTATGTTTTGCAAAGTGTGTTAACCTACATTTTTTTTTGCCAAAATTTGTTTTCACTAAAAAATTTTAAAAAGGTATGTAATAGGATGGTGTAGGGGAAAAAATGAGGAAAAAGAGTTAATTTCAACATCATTTAATTGTTTTTAATGTAAAACCCGGTTTTGCAAGGTTCATTGAGCTCAAAATATATTAGAAATATGAACTTCCAATAGACTTTCAATTGTTATTTTTGGTCCATAATGATGTATTTTTACCCAACTGTATTGAAGAAACATATGGATCTAGAATACAAATGATTTGAAAAAACATTTGAAAAGAAATGAAACATTAGTATGAAAACCCCAATGGAAAGGCAACTTGTAAAGAAAAAACCAAAAACAAGTCTAAGTGCAATTTTTAACATTTTGGGGCCATAGATTTTTTTGAAAATGATAACATGTACAACAAAAAGGGTTTTTCCAAGATCTTGTCAAGTTTAAAATCATTTGCCTATTCAATTTGTTGAAAGCATTTTGTTAAAACCTTTGATTGTATGACTATGCTTTTCTATTATATTCCATTAATCCAAAAAACATTTTATTAAGAAGTGTTACAAAAGTCCATGCTTTAAAAGACAAAATGCACATATGTTCTATTGTTTATAATAAATTGTGTTGAACTACCATTGCCATTTTTAGTTTTTAGATGTCCAAATATGTACACGATATGTTTGCCTTGGTTGTGATCTTTGTGGCGAATAAATTGCGACCCAAAACAAATTACAATTGACTTGATGGAAACATATAAATTTTTAAGCCAAACATTGGTGAATAATTTGTAGGGCCTTTAAAAGGAATATGGATTTTTAAAAAAGATCATTGAGTTTAGATGTCAAAGATGAAAGTTTTAATGTTAAAACAATGATAACCACTTTAAAAATCAATTGTGTTAATTGTGAGACCTTCAGTGTGGAGGTAAGCTTTCAAGGTACATTTTTCAAACATGCCTTTTTTAAGGCTTATAAGTATAAAATTGTTGAAGAGAAAATTTGTGAAAGCTTGAATTATGTTTCCATCAAATTTGTTCAGGTAGATTTGCAAAAATGTCGAGGAAAGGGTAACAAAAGTGGATGAAAACATGCATTAATGTAAACCTTTGCCAATGAAAACTAAACACACTAGTCATATCAAGGTAAATATTTTCAACTCCAATTTCTATATATTTTGCTTTTTTTTTCCATATGATGTTTGACCTTTTTGCAAAATGTCACTACTTTATAAACGTTGAATTGGTGTGTGGATGTTTGCAAGCAAAGTAATCATGTTTCAAGAAGGTTTACAATTTTTAAAAACCATTGGTCATTGTTACAATAGGTAGATTATGCGAAGGTCAATTGTCATGTACCACCTCCTTTCACATGGCATATTTCTCATATTATTGTAGACTATTTATTTCATGTTGTCATTACATACTATGTTTTGAACCAATCACAAGACCACTAATTGTTGAGTGATGCCTTAGGCCTAAAACTTTAAAAAAAAATTAATAGTCCTCTTATTATAGATACATTGATGGAAGATGATTTTAAGTCTTGACATTGATGTGGGAAGTCTTGCTATGAGTGTGAAGATGGAAGTATGTGGGGTCATTTACTCTTTTATTTTCTTCTTGACAAAATATGATGAAAGGGTAACTCATAATATGTTGTCCTTGATGTTAGATCCTATACACAAAAGTTTGAAATCAAAATTTTCTTTTATTAGTCATGATAAGGGGGTGTATGCAATATATAGTGACTAATTTTTGGCATGATGTAAATACAAGTCCTAGGCAAGTTTTTTTTAAATATTCATTTATGAATATGGTTTTCAATTTCTAAGTTTTCATTATTTTAATCTTTGATTACTAGATGCTCACCCACATATGAAAACTATCAAATCAAAGATGTTGATGTCATTTGTTACAGTGAATGCTATTTGGAAATCCTAAAATGAAACCCATTAAAGTTCACATAAATGAAGGCACAAATAAAGATTTTTACAACATGTTCATTAAGCACAATTTTTTTGGCATTTAAAAAAAATCATTTAAAAAGAACATTTGAAAATAATGTTCAACTCTAACCTTTTAGAAGTTCATAACTACCATTTGGTTAAAGTTTTAAATAAACAAATTCACATTTGAATTTATCGTTTCATTCCTCAAAACATACCTAGTCATTATAGACAATTTGGAGTGAAAATTAGTATGAATTTTTCAAATTGTTAACAATCCAATTAATTTACTAATTCATATTTTTGAATTTCAAAAGTTCATTATTGATACAAAAAGTAAAAATTGAAATTAATGCATTCATTATCAATTGTGGACTTTTGTCTACATTTTTAAAAAATTATATAGATATGTTCATAATCAATTTGTAAGTGAAAAACCAATTGTTAATTGACAAATTTAAAATTATGTTATTCACCACAAGTATCTAAACATAATGCAATGAATGCACCTTGCAAAAATGACCATTGTAACACCAAAAATGACCCACTTTAACTAGCATTCACCCAAGGTGTGACCATAGTTGATGAGTATGGTTAAAAATCCATGTATCTTTTGTTGAAAGTTTTTACTATCATTTACATCCATTATTAAAGGTTGAAAATTCTTTTGCTAACAAAGATGACGAAGATTGCAATTTGGAGGTCCTTGAAATGGTAGTAATCACCAATGAACATGTGAAGGAGCTTGTCAACTATGAATTGTTGATATTTCAAAAATATCAAGTGGACATGAAGGATATCAAATGCCCTTTGGATTGGTGGAGGAAACATAAATCCTTGTTTTTTATTGTTGGTTTTTTAACTTGACAAATATTGGGATTGTTGGATCTTTGATTGAAACAGAGAAAATATATTCCTCTATCGGCATATCCATTAATTTAAGGAGATGCCACTTGTAGTAAGATAATCTTGAGAAATTAATCTTTGCAAATTAATCATTGATATTATTTATTAAAAATAAATTTAATATTCAATTTTCTTGAATTGTAAATTTATGTTAATGAACCATCTAAATATAGCCAACTAATATGAATAAAATAAGAACCAATTGTGAAAGGGAAAAAAACCTAAGAACCTTGAAGGGTATGAAAATTTTAGAAATTAAAAAAAAACATTATCCTGGTTCTCTAAAAAAACATAAATTGAATGAACCAAAGGACATGATTATTTTTTTAAAGTAATACCCGCCCAACAATGGTGGTCACTAGGAACCAATCACTGGGTTTCTGCAAAAACTTGAAATGGAATTAGCAAAATGGTAGAGTAAAATTGCACATAAAAAGACTAATAAGAATAACTGACAATCTTTGAAAGATCCTGTTTCTGTCATTCCTTTGGCTGCATATGCATGTATCTTGTAGTTGTATTTGCCTCCTAAGAATAAGGAGTCCCATGCACATACTATATAGTCTATGTGCCCATCTGAGTACTTAATAATAAATACTTATCTGGTGCATTGCAACTGAGTCAACAATTAACAAAATATTTGAATCAGGAGCATATGAATGCTTGTAACACAATTTCATTCCTCAAGTAATACCCAAAATCTAGACCACAGAATGGGAACACCTAAAACATTGGACAAATGACCTGGGTTATATCACATGTAGAGTAAAACTGCATGTTCTCAAGCTCTTGCTCTTCATTACTACAAAATTTGAATCTTCCTTAGTTGTGGGTCTTCTTCAATTTGGCTCTCAACACATGGTGTGTATTTCATTGTACTCAAGATGGTTTATTTTTCAGTTCCCACACCTTTTTTTGTTTCTTGGGTTGTTCTTCAATCAAGCTGTTTGGCTTGAATTTGTGTGCAGAACTACAGACTCCAGAGTTCCAAAAGGCTGTGTAGTCACCAGTGTGGAAATCTTTTGAACTCACGGTAGTAAACAATAATCTAAAGGTCAACTCTGGATCAAATTTCCATAAACTATATGATGCAACAGACCCATATCATCAATCCTAGATTATTTGTAGTAGTACTAACTTCTAAGTATAGAACACAGAGCACACCCTTCAAGGCTAATGCCCATTGACTAAGATCCTGTACTGGGTATCCATAATCAATGGCCAGCAGTTTACACTATTTAAACTTATGGGTGGTTGTGTATTATGAACTAATTTAATGACTACTAATTACTCGCTAAATTTCTTAATTAGCATTACCGTTAACTGTTAAGGTTACATACAAATCAACGAATACATAAATTATAAAACTAGATGTCTGATTGACCTGAGTATATACCATCTCAGATGTAAATAATAAAAACAGTAGAATGTGTCGGTGGTGAGGATTGAAGAATCAGGACCATTCTCTCTTTATGTCACACTTGAGAATGGGGAATTGTGGGGATGTTGGAGGCTTGACATGGTAGACCCAATTCCTATGTCTCTACTTGCAAGAGAATGGCATGAAATTTGGTTGGAACCCGGGTGTCAAGTTGATTGATTTCTATTTAAGTGATTGTTGTTCTAGTGTTGTGTGGTGTTAGAATCAGCTTCAAATACCCTCCGGTTAACAATTGAGGCATATACTCACTTACTCAACAGGGGTGAAAAGAATTTAAACCGGTCGTAGTATAGAACCTTGGTTCTCAATTTTTTGAAATATTCAAATACCCACCTTTCTAACCGCCGGTTCTTTGATGTTTCTGATATAGTATTGAATTGGCCAAGGTACTAGGGTATTTGAGGAAAAATTCTCACTCAAGACACCCAATTTTGCTCCAGTTCAGGAATTTGTAATCATCATGTTTTGCAGCATCTTGTAGAGGAACATGGAATTCTAAGGTATCATTTTGATGGACATTCAAGGTTTTGCTGAAAAGGGGTTTTGCCACTATGTTGTATAACCCATGTGTTTTTCCTACAAGAGTCTGAAAATTGTTGCGAGATAATTTATCATAGTGGAGCCAAATATTGTGGTTTTGAGGAAATAGAAATTGAAACATGCCTAATGATCTTTTGAGAATACTTGTTTGCATCCACTTATAACTAATCCCTATGATATTGGTTCACATCTTTGTGCTTGGGGCAATCATGCAATTAGAGTGAGGTATATCCGAGATGTTTCAATTGTTAGTTGAAATTTATATGATTGGTTTGTGTTGTCAAAACTTTCATATCATCAAAAAATATGTATACAATGTGAACAAGATTTTTTTTCAAAAAAATCATCTCTAATATTGAACTATGCAATTTGGATCCACCATTATTTACCCACAATTTGTTCCCAACTTTTTAATGCCTCTTTCTATATCAACAATCTTTGAAACACAAGTTCTATGGGTGATTTAAAGCATTTGAATAAGTTTTACTACTATATTTGGAGAGTGCCTTATATCCATGTGAATATAAGTTGAAGAATGTGCAAGTGTCAAGCAATATGTTAATTAATATCAACACATAACAAATTTATTTTAATAATGCCGTGAAAATGTATGAACCAACTTATTTGTCAATTGTCACATATGAAAAACTATTAGACAAATTTGGAACACTATAAGTCTGAGTTATGAATATAGTCAATCATCCTCATGGAGGAGGTGAAATTGAAAGACACTCAAAATGAGAGGTAGGACTTTGATATCACCTTGGGGAAAGCCCCAACAAAGGTGGGTTTAAATTAGTAGTTAGGAAACACAAAATTAATTTATGACATGATCTATGTAAAAAGGTTTTTTTAAGATACTTTCTTGTTCAAGCATTCATAAGATCAAGAACAAAATTTTGTCACATAAAGCTTGTATTTTGCTTCAACGGTTGGTCACCCTTGAAGACCAACATCAGACTTGTTGCAGAACAATACTTTTACACAATTCTAAAATATATGCTACAAATGAAAGGTGGATGGTGGTGTATGAATTCCAGCTATAATGGATGAAAATTTGATTACATATTCCATTGGTGACTTCTCACAATGACAAATAAAATGAGAACAATAATGTATCCAAACACAATCATATCATGTTAAAAAAAGATCTAATTAAATTTTGGATGAACTTCATTCAATAGAAAGCTAGGTAACAATAGATGAATTTAATCCATGAATAATGATTTAAGGTAGATGATTAGATATACAATATATTATATCACTCTTACAATTACGGACATAAAGGTTGCTAGCATGTGACAAAATCCACAAAGAGTGACCTTAGGTGTATTTGGATGTAGAAGGAATTTGTGAATAGAGGGCATTTGAAAAGTATTGCACTAGCTAATGGATGTATTTTGACATCATAGTTGAACTTTTTAAATTTCAATTATGAAATTTTATTTGAGTTTCATATTTTTGTTTACTTGGATCTCAATTGGTTGAAGGTGTTTTCAAATCTTTAAAGGATTGCTAATGAATAATAAGATCCAGAAATGGGAACTTGGAACATAAGATTGAGCTTCAATGAGACTAAAAGTTTGAACCAAAATGCTATAACATTTATTCATCTAATGATTAATCATGTTGAATGGACTAAATCATTGGTAGTGCATTTTTTTTCAAAGGTCCATTCAAACATTGTCAATGACCACAATTAATTTCCAATCTTGAAATCGATGGTTTTTCCTTACAATATTGAATTTCAATTTGCTTACACCATTTTTAGTTTTATCAGATATGAAAAATAAACCGAACTTTAATATTTGATGACTACATTTGTTCAATCTTCAGTTGTAGGGTTTATGACCTTGTTTACTCCTTAGCATGGAACACCCCTTTTTGCGTGCATTAAAATCAATGAATAATCTAGTCATGAATTTTGTAGTTAATCTTAATAGGAAAATATTTACAAAGTTGAAAACTAACAAGAAAAAGATCAAAATTTGAAAACTTTGTTGAAAAAGACTCATAATCCAAGGGGAAACACTATTCTTTGAATTTAGAAGTGTATGAAAATACAAGATTGTATATATTGGTTGTTAGGTAGAAATTATAATTCTATTAGTCTGATAATAAGATTTTTTTAATTATGAAAATCAAGATGTAATAAATATAAAATATCCATTAAATTTCAATATTAAAAAAGAAGTAGAAAAATAATAATACATATATTAAAAAAATCTAGGCATTTGTTGTTTGGAGGTTCAATTCTAATAGGTTGATAAGTGAATTAATATTAATAAGTTCAATTATTACCAATAAATAAATTAGCACAAGGAAATGATATAGGGTCCCAAAAAAAACTGTGAACATGTGATTTTTTGTTAGGTTACATTGAAAGATGTCCTCATAATTGCAACTTCAAAGCTTTTGAGTTCTAACAAGAGAATTCCAATGGGTCCATGTGCTTGTATGTTATTAAGGTGGTGCGTTCATTGTTTGAACTAAATGAAAATTCTTGCTTATTCATTTTTTGTTTGGTCTTTTGTCTTTTTGAATTGTTAACCATACATTTAATGTCACATGTTGTAGATATCCCATTTTTTTTTAAACTAACAACAAAATCACATATCTAATCTATGTGTTGGCATTTGTGATAACATAAGGAAAAGTGAAGGTTACACCACCACCATCAAATGAAAAGAAAAACCTTATTTTCATGCTAGATTTTAACATTACTTTACCGTGTCTATCCTAAAGTGTATGGTGGCATGCAAGAACATGGGAAGATGGTTTAGGTTGTAGAAAGGTTAATTCATTTTTTGTAAACCATCTTCATTTTTAAAAAATTAGTGAGGTTTTGCACATCTTACAGATCTTATATGTTGGGAATAAACCCTTTTGTAACAAAATTTTGAAAGCTTTACTCACATTTTAGACCATTATTCTTGGAAGAATTTGGCATAACATAACATGTTTAGCCATTTGAAATATTTCTTACTCCATAACATTTTGTTATCATGTCAATGTATGCTTTAATTTCATTCTTGTCATCCTACCTATTTGTGTTCAAAAAAGTCAATGTGGCAAATAAATATGTCAACCTTGATATTTTGAGGTCCTTTCACACCATGGATAATTTTGTCATTTTGAAAAAATCTTACATTTTAAATGAGTGTTTTATTCTACCACCTCCCAATTACCTAGTTGGGGGATATGTTTATGAATACTTGTAGTATGTTGAAAAAATAATAATTTTATCCCATGATTTGCCATTTTCAATTGCATTCTCATCACTCCACAACTTCAAGTACTAAAATTTAAAATATAAATAAATACATGGCATCAAAATTTTATGCAAAAAAAAAAAATTGTAATTAAATTAAAGCTAGTTCAAATTATATAGCATATTAGAAAATTACATAATAATAAGGTGGGGAAAAAAATTCCATCACATGATACTCCCCACCCCTCTTTCTCTCCCAAAAAATATTTTATTTGACATAGGTACTATAAAATTTTAACATTTAGTATCGCTCTTGGGCTCATAAGGTACTATCAATATATATAAACATAAAGTCAAATTTTAATATAATGTTTAATGTTTCCCATGAAAATTCAAAATGTTACCTATATATTAGTTATATTATAAAAACCTTATACCATTATACAAGGTAATGAAAAGGTAGCCATTGAAAAGATTGATCCTTTGAATCAAATGAAGTTACAAAGGCCACTATGTTGGAATTATATTTGATGAAATGTTGATAAAAGTTAACAAAGTTTCAAAAAACATTGAACATCATGAACAAAAAAGGGGTATCCAAATACATGATGGTCTAAATTCATGATCCATACAAATGCCATTAGATGAAACAATTTATTTACGAAATTTTTATTCCATTTAATAAAATTCATTTTTTTCCCAATTTGTTATAAAGTTCCATGTTTTTCATCTTTTTGAAAACCCCTTATAAATATTTGCAAAATAAAATAAGCATAACATTTGTATCCAAAGTTTGGTCATAAAATGGGGTGATTTAAAAAAAATAAAAAATACAATGTTATTAAATGCAAAAAGTGAAATTCAAATTATCACCAAATTCAATGGCAATTTAAATTTCATCCCCCCTCTTTTTTTCTCAGGTGCCTTTATTGTTGTTGTATGCAATATCATTATAATTACTTTCAAATCTCGTGCATTAAATATTGAGTTCCATCATTTTATACCTAGATTCAATAAAATAAATTCATTTTGTGAATAACAACGTTTGAAGTTGAAACCAAGGTTTGGGGTGAAAGGAGGGCCTTGAAGGTAGGGTTATTTTGTAGATATATTTATTGTACATAATGAATGTAGTTGTGGTAAAAGAGTCAATGTTATTATAATCAATGTTTATTTAACATGTTTGTAATTTTTATAAACAAAGACGTTGAAAATGTGTGTTGTATTTGTGATATGCCTTTTTTAAAATATCAATCTAACAATTGAATAACTTTGAAAGTAATCCAATGAATATAAAATATTTTTTAACATTTAAAAAATCAAAACTTAATACTTTCAACATTACGAAACAATGTAAAAAAATTGTTTAACATTGTGTCAAACCTCTTGACCAATCTTGTGTTGCCACATCAACTAGTTATGACTAATTGCAACGGTTCAAAAAACTGATGTCGACTCCTATTACCTTTTTTTACTTTCATGTTTTTTTTTTGGGGGAGGAAATATATAAAGCATTATCAATGTAACAAACCTCAAAATCATTCACACCATACATCACCTATTAACATTGAAAAATAAAATGTGCATTTGTAAGGTCAAAAGCCATCACAACATACATAAAATGATCATAATGTGTTTCACATGGCAATTTATAAATACCACAATAGTCAATTTTAAGGTACACTTTCACATGACCTAGTTGATCCAAACAATTAAATACCAACGTTGAAAGGTAGAGATTTTTTACAATAATTGTTGTTTAACCCATAATAATGGATGCAATTTGAAAAAAAAACCATCCTTTTCTACAAATGGGATTGGGACATCAATTAGACTTGGAATTTCAAAAGATTTCTATTAATAATGTGTTCCCAAAGGTGCAACAAGATCATTGTGTGATGTGAAGTTGTAAATGGATCCAATGGAGGGTTCAACAACTTTTTTAGAATCAATTGTGAAATCATATGGTTGATGTTCTCTTTTTGAAAACTTTATTTTAATCTTGATATTAAGAAAGATTCTTGTGTTGCCATGTTGTAGGGTTATTTTTTTCCTTGAAAAACATATTAAAAACACATCTACTCATTTTGTAGCATGCATGAAAACCCATTGTTCACATAAATAATGTGTTTTGCACCTCCCTATGCAAATGATAAACTTTTCTTGCATTCATCCATTTAAGTTTATTTATTTTCATGCTCATCTTTGAATGCAACTTCAATAATTGTGATTTTCATCAAACAACTTTTAATGGGAGCCTCACATTTCTCTATTTCAAAATGAAGATTTTGTGTGTGTCAATTCATACATGGATTGTGTAAAATAAATTAAGATAAGGATATTGGGGTTTGAAAGAGAAGGAATGACATTGAAAATAACCTTGCTAGTGTGTGATGTCATTATGATTTTTGATGTTTTGATTTCATATGTCATGAGTTTTAAAGAAAGACTTCAAGCATGAATGACTTTGACATGCACGGATGTGATTTTTCTTTCTACCATTGCCCAATGTTGTCTAAACAAATTTATGGATGAAACATAGTGATGCACCCAAATCAAGGATTTCATGAACAAACATGAACTTGCATTTGCTACATTTGATCATGATCGGTAACCTCCCAAAAAAGAAAACATGGTGCTAATTCTAAAGGCAAGTTGGGGCCATTTCCAATATGTATGAACACATCAAAGCTCAATTTCAAAGTCCTCAATAAAACTAGATGTCCTTGTTTACTTCATCTTTAGACCTTGAAGGGTGATGAGGGTGGCACAATGTTGGCATGTTAGTCATGTTTCTTTGGGGTCATAAAGTTTTCACAGAATTGATTCAGTGTTGCATTTTCTTTTGATAGAAAGTAGGGTTGAGCTAGCTGTACTGAGAAGAAAGTTGTGTGGTTTGAGCTCCTGTGACATTTGTCAGGTTTTTGTGTTTAGTTGTGGAGGGTTTAAGTTCACAGAGGAGAGCTGTCTTTCTTTCAAAAGTAGAGAAACTCTTTCCCTAAACTTTCTTCTTCTTTTTTATTTATTCTTATTTTCAGGGAGATTTTGCTGTGTAGTATAGTTCCATCTTTTTGTAGCTGAAGTGAAGAAATCATCCTCAAGAAATCACAGAATTTGGAACCCACAGGCATTGGAAGCTGGAGTTGGATTTCTGAGCTCAAGAATTCTGGACTGTCCATTGTGGAAAAAGCTTGGGATTGGCATTTCGATTCTACTGTTTTGGTAGAATAGATCAGAATCCCTCACAAGCAGAGTCACTCCAGTTGATGATGCACCATAACATCTCAGTAGATAGTAGCAGTGGTGCAGCTCTGGACAGAGATGTCATTGATGATTATGGTCATGAAGGTGACAATGACATGAAGAACAAAACTGCCATGGAGTGGAAAGCGAAAATTGTGAGAATGGGTATGGAGAAGATGAGTGCCTTGACAGAAGATGATGGGATTCAAAGAAGAGGTTTCAAGGACCTAAGCAATGGAAGAAAGAGTGGGTGCAGACATACCCTTGAGCAACAATTAGGGTTGTGAGAGGCAACGAAGGCAGGTATTGTACTATTTGTGAGGCTCATGGATCCACTGCAAAAAGGAATGCCTTTCAGATGGTAGGAAGTACCAATTACAAACTGAGTGCTCTTGTCACTCATGCCGATCAGCTTGGCTCATAAAAATGCTCACAAATGCAGTGATTTTGGATCAATGCAGAAAAAGTCACTACAGCTGATTTCTCCTCAGTCACAAAACATCTTGCTCCCAAGAAATCCAGCACAGGTAAAGAATCTTCAATACACTCCATTTGTGTTCTTTCAAGAATTGTGGACATTGTTACCCATACATCAGGCAGCACTAATCTTGATATGAGTCGGCAGTCAGCACAACAATCTAGTGTACTGCTACCTAGTTGCAGTAATTAATTTTTGGGTAGCCAAACAATCTGCTTCTAATCTTCTTGGTGGGTGGGACGATTGACAACATTACCATTTCTTGGAACAGTGCAATTGTCCCTTTGATGTTGATAGCCATCAAGAAAACACTAAACCCTAAACCCTAAACCCAATCTTGGTCCCTTGTCATGCACTTGATTGATCCATTTTCTAGAACAAGCATCAAATGGTTTTTGTAGTTGCTGCTGCTTTTGTTTGTCTCAGGTAAACCATGTTTCAGTGAGTTGCTTGTCAGTGGTCCAATGAAGTTTCCATACTATTGTATGGATTCTGGATGCATACTAGCTAGCATGGAAATTGATTGCTCTTGCTTTTTGGGGGTGGGGGCTGTGATATGCTCAATGCTGCTGATGTGCAGGGGGGCCAGCTGCTGTGCAGTTGGGCAGCAAGGAACTATCACTACTGATATGCCAATTGGTGACATCCACAAAGTTTTGCAGCTTCTGTACCAAACAACGCAAACAAATCACAGTTCATTCAGATCAGTTGACCGAACTTGGATGACAGATGACAATGTGTGAAAACAAGATTCACTGAATTGAGGACACAGCTATGTACACCCCAGTATGACCCAGATCTTTCAGAACATCAAGAGGATGGTCACATGAGCAGATAAAAAACATGGGGCATCAAGTGCGCACCTTGATGTTTGCGTTTTCTTATTGGATTATATACCTATCAGAGAAATGGTACTTCCAGGATGAGAGCACCAAATGGTGTGAAATTGTATATGTAAATTTGCTTTAAACAAAGAGAAGGCAAGATTGGAGCGTATGATAATCCACACTTTTCCTCAAGACCCATGAAGTGTGATGGCTCCAAGCATACAACTCTGCAAGAATGTGTTTACTGTAAGGTTGGTGCTAAACCTGGACAGACTCCATAGAATCAAGTTACTTTCATGACATAGGTACCCAAGGTTATTGGTTACCACATTATACATTGCACCGAATCCCTGCCAAAAAGTCATTTCCACGCAAGTCATGCATCCAGAAGCTAGCTGAGACATTATTCGACGGCAACCCAGAATTCACTGTTTTCTGGGCTCAGAAAAATTGTATATCACACAACTTCGGCAAAGTTGCAGAGAAAATTGTTCATTTGGGTTGTTGCATGGGAGATCCCTTGGATTAAGATTTCTCCCCCAATTTTTCAAAGGAACTTGCAATAAAAAGCTGCAAGAAGAATTTATCTAGGTCCCTTTTTGGGGTTCTCAGAACATCATGTTGTTGGCCTTGTCAGTAGATAAGATGTGTACAATTGCCACCAACATAAGGAAAAAGGAAGAGAGAGAAGAAGAAGAAACGTCAGAAAGGAGAAGAGGAAGAAGAAGAAGAAGAAGAAGAAGAGGGAAAAGAACAGTGGAAGGGTTTAGGGTTTAGGGCTTTTTCGCAAGTAGATTTTCTAATGCAAAGAAGAACGAAAAAACAGTGGAAGACTAGTGCATTTTTTTTGCAAGTAGATTCTCTAATGCAAAAAAGTTCATGGTCTTGGAAACCGGAGTCGCTCTGCCATTCGTTTTTCTCCGTGGGCCTTCCTTCCTTCAAAAGGGGAAAGAAAACAGGGTAGGGAAAGAAAATACAAATTTACCTTTTGGCCGTGTTGTCAGAGCAAGGAGGAGCAAGTTTTATTGACAGAAAGAAGGAGTGTTTGTGTAAAAGAATTTAGGTCGTCTCTCTCCTTTCGCCGAGTCCGCCATCGCCACTGAGCTCCGAGCACAATGAGAATGCAAAGTGCCTTCCATTCAAAATCCAACAGAGGAGTAATGCAGTCATAGGACACGAGTAAGTGGCGAGCTTCGGGGCATGCGGGTGCGGCCTGCACGATGCGCTCTCATAATTTGCAAGCACTCGGGGGTTCGCCGCCCCCGCCGCTGCCTCCCGGACATCATCATCTTGATGGCCGCGGCCTGCTGCTCCTCGACCAACCCTCTTCGCCTTGGACCGTAGCCGCCGCCCATTCTCAATTCGTCATCTGGCGTCTTCCGGTGCGGCAGTCCTGCATTCCGGCCGTGTCCCAGGTCCGTGACTCCGCGCTTCTTCGGAAACTCGTTACGGCTTTCGTCGCATAATGAAACTGTCTCGAATTTCTTTTGTTTATGATTTTTTTAGAGATTTCGGTTGTAGACAAGTCTGTTGAGGTGGGAGACGCGAAGCTCTGGCGATGAATTGATTAATTCAAGTATCTATTTTTTTTCCCCAGCTTCCGGCTGTCAATGTAATACCAGATTAGCAGCATTTCATGTGCGCATTGGTTAGGGTTTATAGTCATGCAACTGGTTGTGGACCCAACAATATGTTTCCATTTGAATCGGAACCTGATATATGCTGTATGCAGCAGAACTGCAAAGATGCAAAGAAATTCAATCAATTGCAGAGCAGCCTATTTGGAGTGAAACTGAGACTCTACAATGGAGAGATCAAGCCACAAATGCAGCATATTTGTGCTCGAGGAGCAAAGCCTTCAGGCATGGGTGCTGTGTCAGGTAACCTAAGCTCTCTAGGATCCTGCTATGTGAAGGGAGGTGGAGTGGGCCAAAATGTAGAGAGAATTATTTGAGAGTTTGTGGAATTTTGCTAGTTCTTTGCTCTCTGGAAGAGGAATTCCTGTCACAATCATGCCACAAAACTTGAGTCAGTGTTTGTACCCAGACTAAAGTAGATTATTTTGCTGAGTTTAGTGAGACTTGTTTATGTTTTTTCTTTTGTGGATGCAAACTGTTTCCATTTCCTCAGTTGAAATTGTTCATTACTGCAGCTGCATTTGATCCAGAGCTCCACATGGTACTGGAATTGGCCAGTGATGCTGAACTTTCTGACCTCTGCAACATTCTTTATGGCAAGAGGTAACCCCATTTTGCCTTTGGTTCAAGTTTCTCAAGGTTCCCTCATTTGGTGTGGAAAGAGGATTGTTCTGTTATAAGAACCTAGCTTTGGAGGTTGTGAAAGTTGTTCCTTCTGCTTTATGGCCCCCTGGCATCTGTTTAAAATGTGGGTTTTCTTTTTCCATCCACTGCTGGTATTTTGTTAGTCTTGCTGATTTGTTGGTGATTTGCTGGTGGACAGTCTGTTGAGCCCACTGCTCAAATCAGTGGCACCAGGGGATGGGTCAAACAGGGGGAGCATTGAAGAGGCCATGAATGAGCAGCAGCATGGTGGGCGCGATGCATTGATGGACCGCTTGGAGTCTCGCTTCCTGTTTCTAGCTGCTGATGCCAAAGCCACCCTTAGGTAACTACCATCTCTTTTGAATCTCAGTTATGCTTTTGTGCCTTATAGATGGTATCGCTCATAAGGTATGTGTCTGGCAGTGGTCGGAGACCAACTTATCGAGATGTGCTATTGCAAGTGAGGAGGAAGCTTCAAGTCCCTTGCTCCATCACCTTCTCTACGGAGGACATGGAAGCAGAAATTTTTCTGCATTTGCTTCAGGAATATTCAAGGTGCGTATGCATAGAGGGAGCAGAAAAATAGATTTCTCTGCCACTTTTGTTCTTTCTCTCTGTATTAGTACTGTGGTCATAGGCTGCTTGAACTGAGCAAGATGTTCACTCTGGCACCAGTTCTAAATGGGAACAAATGAAGTAAAGATGGGCCATTTTTTGGATCTGCCAGCAAACCGCAGAATCAGCCACAAAAAAAGAGGAGAGTCCCATACATG
>Ga0116231_10005724_pt1 | contig 24295 bp, 16 predicted proteins | sample S1TSphgellanicum_2_FD_89695 | JGI IMG/M metagenome (GOLD analysis project Ga0116231, IMG submission 89695) | Host-associated microbial communities from peat moss isolated from Minnesota, USA - S1T2_Fd - Sphagnum magellanicum MG | ecosystem: Host-associated > Plants > Peat moss > Unclassified...
GGGGGAGGGGAAGGTTTTTATATTCGCCTCTGGTGCGGTGGGAGAGGGATGCGATCCGACCGTCGTTCCTACCTTTTGGACGGCTGCAATGCTTTGTGGAAACGATTTGTACACGGAAATCGTGGTGGTCCAACCCCCATCATAGACTGACACCAGTCGCCCACTACTTCACCGGCCTCTCCCTCCCCCACCCCCCAAAACCCCTGTCACAGACTGACAGACCCACCCAAACGGCCCCAGTTGGATGCTATCGTTTGGGTCTTGTTCACATTTGTGCAGACTGACTAACTGACAGATAAACAGACGTAATGAATTAATATATTTGATTTATACCTCAATTTGGGTTGCCATCTACTTAAATATTTATCCAAATTTGACAATTATAAAAATCAAATTGTTCAAAATATGTATATATAGGTAGGACCCATGTGTTCCCAATGCCTTATTTTATATATATGTTCATAATACCTTTAGGAACTACAAGTAGAACTTCAATGTGCTAGATGAAAATGGATGACAACATGGCCCAAATGAAATAAGTTTCACAAACTTGCAAACCCCCAAAAATGCCCTCTTGCATTATAGAAAAGGTTAGTCTTTTCTCATTTTTCTATTTTTGTTATCATGGAGCTCCATGGAGATCATTTGTCTTTTCTCATTTTTAAATTTTTGTTATCATGGAGCTTCATGGAGACCATTTGTCTTTTCTCATTTTTCTATTGTTGTCATTATGGAAGGTCATGGAGACCATCTATCTATGAAGCAAGGTAGTTTGTATTGTCAAGTTGAGATCTCCCAAAGTGTATTGGAATTTGGGGGGTGTACTTGGTGATTTTGGAAAGCCCTTGGCGAGTCAACTTTAATAGAGTTTATTTCACAATTTTCAGAGGTAATGTGTGGAAGATATTGATTTTTTAGTGGATTTTGTTGCTGAAAATTCAAAAAAATATATACAAAAATTGGGTTTGGAAGGAAAAATCGGTTGAGCCCTCCGTGTGTTCACATTTGAGCCAACAGCATGGGCTACACTAGTTCCAATAATGTCGAAACTAGTTCCAGTAATGTAGAAGCAGAAAGTTTGCAGTGCCAAATAGCACATGAAAGGGGATTAGTCCATAAATTAAAAAATTGAAATTTTGGAGATCCCCAATCTAGAAGTATTCACTCCAAACACAAAAACATGAGACTCTCCATATTTATCCATGTATCGAAGTTTGAGCTGACAATGCTGGGCAAAGCAAATGGATAATGGGAGAGAGTAAGGTGTTTTGGTGAACATGTTAAGGAACACATTTAGAAACTGAGGAACAATTTGGGAACCCATTGGGAACAAAAAAATTCAACACCCTTGACCGTCCCCAAAAGTGTTTTTTTGGTCTATTGGGTGCATGAAGCAATTCCTTATTTGTTGAGCAAAATTTCTATTCTCAACTCTACTCATCACCTAGTTTGGCCTAGTTTAATCACAAGTGCATGAATTGTGGGGGGATATAAGTCAAATTTGTTAATATATTCTCATGGTCCCAATACTCACTTCTATCAAATGAAATTGCGATCCTCTATTTTTAGAATTAGATCGCCAGGACTCTTCCAGGAACGACACTACTGCTAAATCACTTCGTAAACAGTAAAATCGGTAATATATGACTATTTTAGCCATATAATAATAGCCTTATCGGTAAAGGCACCCTGTCTTCACACTTTCTTTGGTCTTTCACCCCCTTTTCCACCCCCCTTTAAATGGAATCCGCAAATCAAGGAAATTTTATTAAATCTCAGTATGAAATGCTGTAACTCAGCATTTAATGCACAAGGTTCGAGACTGATTATACTAGTTGTACAGGTAGGAGCACTGAAAATATATGTAGCAACAATGGAGGCGCTTATGAAAAAGGAAAGACAGGACCAACCTCAGTTTATCACCAAAATTGGTGGAAAAACTAGTTTGGGTCTCATTTATTTCATTTCGTAAAATTTTCATTCCCAGTTACTTGTTTGATGCACTATTATGCCGAAACTAGCCGACCTAATCGCCTCCCTTTATGTATAAATCTAATAAATGTAGCTAAATATTAGTGGATCATTCTAGGAACAACGACGTGGAAACTCAAGAAGGTGAAAGTACCAGTGTAGGTGCATTTGGCCCAAACCTACCGCTACAAAATGTCAATGGTATCAGATTCTCCTTTTGTACATATTCTTCAAACTTCGGTAAATGAGAACAAACGTGCAACAGTCTACCTAAGTTATGGTGAGTGAGTAGGTTATGTTGAGAAAACAAGTTGGGCCCCATAGTAATAACCAGCGTCGGTTGGTTATATTTAAAAATTAAGTTATGCATCTGGATAGTCACTGGATATGGATTCGTTATGGATTTTTTAACTTCCCAACATCCAGCTCTATACACAACCACTGGATGCCTCTATACGTATGACACTTATATGCAATGTATCTGGCATTACGTTTTACACAAATTAATGTCCAACCCAGTAGGGTTTTGAATGAAAATGCTGGACATGTATTTTATTTAGGGTGTAGGTCGTTTAAGGTTTAGGGAGTACCCGTTACAATCTCCTTTCAACATTTTGGAGTTTGCTTTGCACTTTTATGTTTTTTGCGCTTTCATTGAGGTTTTTTTTATAAGTCGATTCTTGTTTTGTTTGGTAAGATTTACTTTAAGCTTCTCATAACACTAGGTGAAGCACTTGATACTATTCTTTCTTTTGAGCTCATTTGGCCTTCTTTTGTATTTTTGGTGGTGACCTTCACAATAACCAAGCTTTTCATTTCATGTTCCACTGCGTCATTCTATTGTGAGCTTTGTAAGAATTGAACATTTCATTTCTTGCTCAATTGTTTCATTTTGTTGTGAACTTCACAAGAACTAAGTTCTCTCTTTGCAATTCACTTTATGCTTATAATCAAATAATTTTTTTATCCATAGTCCAAAAGCACTTTGAATTTCTTTTTTGTGATTTGCATTCAATTTGCTTCTTTGTTGTATTTGTTTTCGTTGCTTGGCAACTTTGGAGGGAAGGGCTTTGGTTTTGTGTTTTGTTGTTTAGCAAATCAACTCTAGGTTCATTGCTTTGGTGAATCAAAAAACATCAACTATGTTTGTTGTTAAACGAATCAAAAGACATCAACTATGTTTTTTTGCTAAACAAATCATGAAGCATCAACTTCATCTTGTTGTTGAATGAATTGGGAGGCATCAACATAAGGAAGCATTGGCTCAATTTGGTTGTTCAATGAATCTATGAAAATTTGCAACATTGTTGTTTAATGCATTAACAAAAGGTAAGTTTTTTTATCACTTTGTGATTTTCATTTTTGGGAGCTTGAAAGTTCTTTGATTGTTTCAATGTATTACTTGTTTGTTTGTTGTTTATGTTTAGGTTTTTTTGTGTTCAATGGTTGAAGAGGGGGCATGTTGTTTAGTGGAAAGTGCGAGTGGAATTGATGAAAATATTCCATCAATTGCACCCATTCAAATGTGATCCTCATCACTTTTAGATATTCAAAATGTACATGTATAATTTGATAGCACATTTGATGTTGACATTTCACAACTTGTATTGTAAAAACACAAGTTGCAAATTGGATACCTCATGGTTATATGTCTATTTGTTGGGGATTTTTCGCTGTCAATGATGGTTTGCTTATGAATTTGGTGAAACCACAAGTTTTTTAAGATTTGAGCAAACATTTGGTGATGTTTTGATCTAAAGTAATTAAATAAAACAAAATTAATGGTATAACTCCCATGAATATTCATTTGCAAATTAGGGTTGTTAAAATGGAAGTGATGTCCCCAATTTGCATCCATTGTCACGTTGGCGTAAGTCTAGACATGTTAGTTTCATCCATGAAAATGGTCATCAACCATTTATTTCGATGACTGAAACTTTTTGGTAAGATTGGTTTTGGTGACCAAAATTTTCAGTTGCCAAATTTTTATGTCACTAAATTGTAGGGCCAAAAAAATTTGGTCACCAACTTTCAATTGTCAAATGACGTGACATTTTTTTTTATCGCCACCCGGAAAGTTTTTGGATGTTGGGTGCTATTTGAAAAAATTTAGTCATTAATCAATAGAAGGTCGATTTCCACCATGCAACTGAAAAAAATTTGGTCATTACCCAAAAACAATTTCAATTGCTACTTGAAGTTTTTGAGCAATGCCCAAAAATATTGTAATCATCCGATGGATAATGGTTCAATCTCCACCATTGATCTAGTGACTAAATTTTTTTAATTCCTACCCAAATAAATTTGATCATTGTTGGAAAACAATTTAATTGTCGTTTTTTTTTTCAATCACTAGCCAATTTTTTTTTAATCATCGTAAGACTATGCCAATCAAAAGTTGTTTCATTTGACACATGGTTTAGGGTGATTGAATGATGAGATTTGCAATCGTCCATAACTTTCCCTTGGGTAACCCAACTTCAATTTGATTTAAGTTGATTTTATTCTAACATGACGTTGGGCAACATCAACATTTAAACTATTGCATCACATTGTGATGTACACATAAACCTTATGACAACCTTGGTGCAAATTATACTTCTAGGATCAAAATATGGTTAAAGTACCAAAAAGGACTGTCTCCTTTTGTATCCAATGGACCCCTTCACTTAAAACATGTTATTGCAACTCAATGGCACATTCATATTGAAAGTCTAATTTTTTTCATGGATAGATACATTAATAAGGTATTACTCTTTGCATTGCATGTCGAATTTGAACAAGTTTTAATATTCCTACCAAGTCCTAGAAAAAAATCCAAGACTTTATTTCTTGAGAAAAAAAAATTCAAATATTCATAAGGAATGTCTAAACAATTTTTTTTGGCCCAAGATTCTTACAACAAACAACTTAGGTACTAATGTATATAAAATGTATGAATGCGACATAACCCAAGCCCTATTACAATGTAAAAAATGGATTTCTTTCATGGAGATCTACAAGCTTGCAAGTGTGTATACTTTTCAGAAACTACAAGTTTTGGAGGTCTAAAGGTTATTTCCCCTATTTCTTGAATTAATATCTATTAATTCTTGGAAATTTCATATTTTTAACACACAAAATCAGATTGACATGTTGTCTACCCCATTGAATTTCTAGTGAAGAGTACTTCTAATGTGGGAGTTTTCAAATCATTTGGAGGTGTAATCCAAGGCAAAAGGTGGTTGTGGCTAATTCTTTTGGGTGCCAAACATTTGGTGATTTAGCATTATGTTGGTGAGTCATATTTTTTGCATCTTACATGTGGTGGCATGTTGCACCATCAACAAATGCAAAATTATTTCAATTCCTATCATAATTTCCAAGCGAAAATTACAAAAAATGGGGTTTGAATTACATAATTTGTTACCCCACTTTGTGTTATTAGGGTTGCACATGTTTTCTTGTTTCTGTGTTGGGTGGGTTGTTATTTCATTCTTAGGGGGTAAGGGGGTTTCATGAGTTGTGTGCCATTGGCCAACAATCTAATGAACTAACATAAGCTCTTCAGTTGATATCTTAGATAAACTAACACACCCCCCAAGCTCCTTGATGGACTTAACTACAAGTCCAAAAAAAAAAATAGCGAAAGGAGAAGGAGTTAGGACATGTTCCCTAACTCGCAACACTTCGAAGGTAGAGGGGTATGCTAGAACTCTAGGATGGGACTAGGAAGATTGACAAACAAATCACTTACTCACACAAACTTGCACAAACCAAATAGGTTGGTTAATGCGGAGCTAGAACACCTTTGGTGCACAGACGAACCACGAGCAAACACGGACTCACAAAACTCACCATGGCCCAAACTTGGGGGAAGCCACCACCTTCCCCTTTATAGTATACTCTGTGCCTAACGACAGGACCAACACCCAAATGTCATTTTGTGTCGAGACTCCCAAATGGGAGTCCCGAAATTCCCAAAATTGGGACTTTCGTAACTTTGGGGGCCCATACTTTGCATGCAGATCTCCGATTGAAATGAGGTCTAAAGCAAAGTTATAACCTTCGTCAAGATCTTTTCAAGAGTATGTAGCACGCCACCTGTGCGCAAGGAAATCAGGGCGATTCTCGACTTTTACTGGTTTGGAGTCAAACTACCAATTTGACTCCTGATCCTTCTTTTGGCCATAACTTGTGTTTTAAGTGTCCAAATGGGTCATGAGAACCCATTTTAGACATCTACGTTCTATGAGCTTTCCAATGATATGAGGGACTCCTTAGTCCAATGGGCTTTGACCCTATAATCGTTTTTTGAAGATTTGGAAGTCCATTGGGATTCCAATTCCCAAAGTGGGAGTTCATTTGGGAATGTGGGGTTTCATTCCCTCCCACTCTTTTGCATTCCTTGGAGCATGAACTATGACTCCCGGGCTCATTTTTGGCCTGCACCTTCACAAGCCCTTGCTTTGGTCGCGAGCCCAAGGCTAGGGTTGCAACATAAATTTTTAGCCTAGGTTTCACATGGTGGGAAACCCAAGATGAAAATTTATGTGCTTTCTCATGCATGCCTTTATTGCTAGAATGAGCTTTGGGCTTATATTGGTGTGGTTGTGGACAAGGCTACCACCTAGTTTTGACCATTGTGTGGGTCCTACTTAACCCATGTTTTGCCCATACATAGTGATTAGGGTTTAATGGAGGGCAGGTTGTAAATTTTGTGGCACTTGTCATTATTGTTGGGTGAGATCAAAATAATGATCAATAAACCTTTGTGGTGGTGAAATCAAGTTGATAGTTGATAGACCACATTTGTTGTTTCCATAATTATGAAGCCCCACGTACGTTTGGGCCTATAGAATGTGATGGTGAATGTAAGTGCCCTAGCCAAATAGGTGTAAGATCTTTGGGTTTTGAATTTGGGAATTACGGTTTAAACAAAAAGATAAGCCACAACAAGCTTAACATCCTTTTAGGTTCAATATAAGTCATAATAAGTTCACCAAAACCTTGGTTACTAGAGGTCCCAAATTGGATTACCTAGGTTAAGGTTCAAGTTCACCATAGAAGGGAACAAAATCCAAGGATAGGGAATAGGGTTACCATCACTAATGGTTTTACTAGGCATGGGGTGTAGTTTAAAGCACCCACACCACCACCATCAACATTTAAGGGGGGGAGTCCTCATATCTTGAAATAGATTTTTCTTTAAGCTTTGTCACAACACCACTATTGTGGGACATGGAAGAGATGTATGGAAACACCAAAGGGCCTTGGCAATATTTGGGGGTGGTTGGCACCATTGAATTATATGATTTCATCTAGGAGTTTAACAATTGATGTGACATGCAACAGATGTGTAATTCCTAGTTGTTCACATCGTTCATGGCATGGAAAGGTTTGTTCCAACATTTGGAGGGGCTACTTATAAATGATTATCATGAGTTTAGGTGTGCTAATGATGTTCATATTGAGGAGTGGTGGTTATATTGGTCGCCCAATTATGTTTCCATTACCAAGGGATTTTTGGCCATTCATGGTGTGGTAATAAACTTTAATTGTAGTGTAACAAGTGAAAGTGGGAGTTCTAGTGGCAGTGGAACCATTGGAAGTGGTGGGACCAAACCTTCCACTAGTGCATGGGGTCCATTGCTTGCATTCAATCTGGTTGTGGAATTCTTTCATGAATTACAATGGAATTACCAAGGAGTTAGAATTGAAAATATGCAAAAATTACATGATTTCCAATGTAAGCCCCATGAAAGTTTATGAAAGGCCTTTACACTAATGCGTAGGTTGATCATGGTAACACAAGGTGTTATGAAAGCCAAACAATCTAGTTTTAGTAAAGGATCCCAAACAAAGAGGTAAAATGTTGAGTGCTGGTACTATTTGTCACCCTTGGGTTTAACAAAAAAAACCTTTGAGGAATTCTTTAGCACCATTAGGTCAACCAACCAAGGTTGCACCACCTAGGGCCAAACCACATTTAGGTGGTGGTTTTACATCCTATTTGGCGAAACAAGGTGGAAAAGATAAGTGTTGGAGGTGTGGTGGGTTTTACAAGAAAAAGGACGGTCCCAATCCACCATAGGCCATAACTTCCAACCTTAATCCTAACCAACCATGTTACCATTGTAATAACGATCATTACTTCACATTTCGCCCAAAGTCACAACAAAGTTAATCATAGAATGATAATGCTAATAAGGGCTAGGGTTCAAGGAAGAATTAAAAGGGGAAAGGTTTGGTCAACAAGGGGTCGACCACCAAACTAGCTCAAGGCCAACCCAACACCATGGAGGCCAAGTTTGCACAATTGAAGGCTTTAATCACAAGCATGGCAACCCAAGTGAAATCTATTGCATCTAGGTTAAGGAAGGCTAAGGATTGAAAAAATGGCCAATTTATGGTTTAGATGTTGGTCCAAGATTCTTTTGTGGAACTAATTTTTCAAGATCAATGGCACCAAATGAAAATATGCCACATATGTCAAGAGATCATGGGTGATGGGTAATAGATGATGGAAACCGTATTATGGTTTCAAATCTTAATGAGATGATTTCCATAATTGCACCAGTGACAAGGGCTAATGCCCATGTGCCAGAACCATGAAATGTTGATGAAATATTAGATTTTTAGCGTGGTGAAGTTTAATGCCAAGTGCAACTCCCATAAGCATTTGTGTTGACAAACACCATTCCCAATCCTATGGGGGCATCAATTTATGGTGGGGTGTCAAGGAAGGCACATAGTTTTATTCTTACCTCCAAGGCACCCATAGGTTTACAAAAGGTGATCACAACAATGTGTTAAACACCACTATTTTTTGCCAAGACATTGGTCATTTAGGTATTTAACCAACGACCATGTTTTGCTTGGTGACCACATTGTGTGAAAATGAGGAACACTAGATGTGATGGCTAGGTTGAAAGACACTCTTGTACTTCCTATAAATTTTCATGCAATTTTTGAGGCCAACTTCACAAAGGTGTCCAAGGTTCAACTTCAATCTTGGCATGTGGCTATGGTAAAACTTCATGACCTTCTAGCATGGCCCACCATTGACCAAACTAGTGTTATTTTTTGTGTGGTGGTGGTGCATAATGAAAAAGGAATTTTTTAGTTGAAGGGGGCATCAACATGTTAGTATTGACCCCACATGGTGTTGTTGGATTTTGGTGTTCAACCATTGATGTTGGGCAAAGTTGTTGTTGATGGTCTTAGATTAATTGAAGCTAATCTTTGGCCCATGCCCATATCAGATTTTAACATCAATAAATGAGTTAGAAAAAACACGAAGGTTAACCAAGCAAAAGATTGTGATCCAGGTTAATCTCAACAAACCAACAAATTACAGTGTGGGCCCAAACAATGGTCACACATTTTATGTCTTATGATGTGTTGGTTGGAAATTGGTTTTGTATCCCTTGGGGGTTACCATTGATTTTTGGGAAAAGATTGCATATTACTGCCCATGCTAACAAATAAGAGCTCATCACAATGTTTCATTGCCCAATGAGATTCATTAGGGGGCAAACAAAAAATCTAACAAATCAACTATGTTGGTTGGATTTTCAAGCCTTCCACATGGATTTGAATTATTGGAGGGTAATGTCCATAATCAAAATGCATCTCCTAATGATGAATTAGTGATGTTAGGGCCACAAGGGGTGCCAATTATTCAATTTTTTCCATTGGATTCCAAGCCACCATAGGGCACATTGACTAAACTCTAAACATTAGCCAGTCATTACATTCATCAAGCTTGACACATTATGTCATCATCAAGCCCACATTCACTCTTGGATGTTGGTAATGGGCTTTTAGGTTTGAGTCATTGGATATTGGGTTTATTCAATGGGATATTCCAAGGATGGGATATGTTTACTTGAGTTGCTTAGAGGCATTAGTTTTGGATCAGCTATAACTTTTACAGTTTAACATCCTAGTGCAGAGATATCACTATGTGGAAAATGATCCACAAGCTAACAAACATCCATGCGACATGTCATGATGTGGTAACAAAGGTATTTTAACTTGTTACCAACATTAGCCATATAAGGTTATCAACATTCCCTACCAAACAAAATTATTTTGTTAGGGCTACAAGATTTGGCTAAGATTGGGCCAATGGACATTTTTGGATGGTTATGCCAAGGTCTTTCATAGGTAGATATGAGCCAAGGACTTTTAGATCCCAGGTCAAGTTTATTTTGGGAATTGATTTATATTATGCAATATTTGCAATAGACACAAATGCACCCATGTGCATATTTGTTGGAAAATGTCCCACCATTGGGGGATTCTTGGATAATTATTTTGGCTAAATGGTAATATATTAAGGCTTGGATCAGTGAACTAATGCAAGTAGATGTTGTTTCAATTGGTTCACAAGCCCATTGGCTCTAATGGATGTGGACTAACCTATCACCACCAGATGACGCACTCCCAAGTCCCGGGTTGAACCCACTTGAAGGTCCAACTATGTTGAGTTGCGGAAAGTTGGGACTTGAGGGACGCTCTCGACTTCCAGCACTAAAGAGGGGTAGAGGGGCGTGCTAGAAGTCCCGGGATTAGACTAGGAAGATGGACTAGAAGATCAAACTTGAATCTGCATCCAAAACCAACCACAAGAGGGTTAGTTCACATTCGGGAACATCCTTGGGTGTTGGGACAAGCCACGGGCACTTTTACACACAAGACTCACCACGGCCCGGACTTGGGGGAAGCCACCACCTTCCCTCATATAGTATACTTTGCAGCTCTCCGCCAAGGCTACATCCAAATGGCTCTTTTTCCCGGGACTCCCAAGTTGGAGTCCCGAAACTGTGTGGCCATAGCTTCTCGCCTTGAACTCGGATTGGGATGAGCTTTGAACCAAAGTTGTAGCTCTTGTCGAGAGCTTTTCAACGCCATGTCACACTCCTTGAGGCGACGTCGGGAAGAGGTCGATTCTTGACTTTTAGTGGTCGGGAGTCAAACTGGCAGTTTGACTTCCGGCCCTTCTTTTGCCCATAACTTGGGCTGCAGATGTCCAAATGGGCAATGCGAGGCCATTTTGGACATCTACACTTCAAGAGCTTTCCATTGATATAAGAACACGCCAAGACGAGGAGATTTGACCCCTCAAATCGTCTTCTGCGTTTTCGGGAGTCCCGAAGGACTCCACTTTCCCACTTTTGGGAGTGTGAGTTGCATTCTCACACTTAGCCCCAAAGTGGGGTTGCGACATTAGAGGTGATCCAATGAGCATATGAATTCATTCCTAGGTCACCCACATGCTTGGTGGATGACATACTAGATTTAGGATGCCATTCATGTGCATTTCATCATGATGATTGACCACCTTTAATTATGGTCAATAGGCTTGGCCTTCCACAAACAACCCTACCAACATTCTTGAGTTTTCCATGTTTTCATGCATTTAGGAACAAGGGCCTAGGGATGATTTGGGACTCTCATTCATTTAGTATGGAAAAACCCAACGTAGATGAGATGAAGTGGGTCATGGGGTTCCGTGCTAACACCACAACCATGCTAAATATTTTTTAAGGAGCTCGTAAGATCCAGATTGACCAAGAATTCATTTGGGATGAGGCACAAGAATAGGCCTTTTAGGAGTTGAAGGCCAAACTTTCATTAGCTCCCATTTTGAAACAACCCATCCAAAATGAAATTTGAAAATCAAATTACATATTGATTGGAACATTGTAGGGTTGGGAACAATGTTTACCAATTTTATGATGATGATGATGGTCAAGAGTTGTGGTGGCATATGCAAGTCAGTCCAACAACAAAACAAGGGCCAAGTATAACTCATATGAGGGGGAATGGATTGTAGTTGTTTGGGTTGTTTCATCATTTTGACATTATCTCTATGGTAGCCCATTCACTTTGGTTATTAATCACTAGCCTCTGAAATTCCTTGTGGAATCAGATCAACTCACTAGAAAGTTGCCTAGGTGAGCATTTATCTTGTAAGAATAGGATTTTGATATAATTCACATGCTTGGTAGGGTTAAATGGGATGCCGATGGGTTGAGTTAGAACCCAAGTTCCAATGAGGAGGATACCACTGGGGCTTGTTGCCATGGTGATATGGATTTGGAGGCAATATTAGGATGGCATGCCTCTACACATACCTTTGTACCTTATTTGGCTGTTATGGGGATTTATTTTAGATTGGTGTTGATGACATGGATTCCCATGATGTAAACATGGTTGAGCCGGAGGGTAATGGTACCCTGGACATTTATGATGATGCATTTGTCATTACATATTTGTAAGTAGGTGGAATTTAGATTGGATTACCACTCGAAGAAAGGCACCGTGTTATGCATAAGGTCAAGTGGTTCAAATGGGAAGGTAATTCACTCTTACGGGTGTAAGCAAATGGAAAAATGAAGGTTATGCCTCGCCCAAAATAACATGAAAACCTTGTGAGGCATGCTCATGAGGAATCGGGCCATTTTGGGGTCCAATGGACATAGAGTTTGTGTCGGACACAGTACTAGTGGTGAGGGTTACAATTGTAAATTTAATAATTTGTTTCTAGGTGTATAATGTGTGATCAAGTTCAAGCATCTTTCAATGAACCTACATTTCACCTACAGCCCTTACTAATTATGGGGCATGGGTATCAACGAAGTTTTGATTTTGTTAGCCCATTGAGTTTAATGCCTTGACATAACTCATATGTTTTGATTATGATCGAACATTTCTCCAAGTGATTGGAATTGGTGCCATTGTCAGATCATATACGTAACAATGAAAGGGCTACATATGCATTTTTGGATAGGGCATTTAGTAGGTTTGAAGCTTTAGCCAAAGTTTTCACTAAGCAAGGTACAAAATTCTGTGGGGAATTCCAAAAATTGTGTGAGAAAACATTGACTAATCATCGCACAACTTCACAAGACCATCATGAGGTAGACAAGTTAGTTGAATGGATGGTGTAGATGGTGAAGCAAGGTTTAAAAAAGTATGGGTTTCACAAGGGCCAAACTTGAAATTGGGACTTATAATTACCATGGTTAGCTATGGGGTATAGGTTTAATTAACAAGCCTCTCTTTCATCTTTTTCACCATACTTCTTATTGTTTGGCCATGAGCTTGAGTTATTAGCTTCAATTTGACAAAATGCAATGGCAATGATCAACATGGATGATCTTAATGCGTGGATTCAGGCATGTGAATAATGAGCCACCTTGTTCTAATGTGTTATGCCCATGGCTATGAAAAAATTGGTAATTGCCCAACATCAAGATATATTGCATCATTCCATTATCTGTGGAGGTGGTTATCGGCCTTAAATTTAAAGGTTTGAACTAAGAAATTATGTTTATATGCAACATATAACACTGATTACTTTAGATGTGACTACAATCCACGTGTTATTTTATGTGTGTGGAAGATTTTACTTTTTGGAATGTTGTTGTTGGAAGGTTGACATGGTTAAACATTGAAGGACCATGTGCGTAATTGTGCGCCATGTCATATTCCCAATGTGGATGGCCAAATTGACCCATCTTTAGCCATGGTTCTTACTGGTCTATAATGTATGTTGTGTGGGTGATTTTCAAGAGCAACCACTATGTTGATTTGTGATAATTGTTTTTGAAGTTAACATATATGGGATGTTTCATGCCACCATTGAAGGAAGTGTTAGGTGGCAAATGGTTTTGCCCTTTGTGCACCCAATAGATTTAAGGTCCTAAGGTCACATAATAGAACTAATCTAAGGTTTTCTTTCATGGTGATTCACATTTGGTTAGGGATTTGAAGGATTATAGTTAGGTTACTAACAATGGGGCTCACATTTGCACTTCGCCCAGTGGTCAAGTTTTGCCTTGGAACCAAATGTTCATCCATGGTAGATTTTTAACATGTAATTCTATAATGTGATTTGGCTTAAGGGGACCAAAACCCCAAATAGGGGGACTGTTTGGATGTGGTGTACCATTTAGGGTATTTCTATGTTATGTGTTGTAAGTGTGGTAATAGCAATAGTTGTAAGTGTTGACTTAAAAATGCATGACAAATTTTTGGAAAATTTTGTGTTTTATATGCAAGGGTTACATGCGCTTGTCCACTTGTGAAAACATTTGGTTGAAGGTTTGTTTTACACCTATGCTTTCATGTTCAATTTCCTTTTTGGTCTTCCTTTGTGGAAGAAATGTTGCTTAACATGGACAAAAACATAATGAATTAACATGTTTTTCCAAATTTTGCATCTACATTAATATTTTTTACTAATTTTGATCTTTGAATATCTTGTGGAAATGTGGATACATTTGTTCTAGTCATCAATTTTTTGAATGAAACCTGAGTTCCCATGCATATTATTGTGAGTTTGTTTGAAATGAACGAGATAACTAAACAATCATGGCTATACAACTTTAGTATTTGTTGGATATGTTTGGCTTGTTACACCAAGTAATTGCATTTGTAAAAGATGAGGGCACTAATTTGATAGCTATGGCAACAATTGTCAAATTAATGCCTTCATCTTTTACAAATGCAATTACTTGGCATAACAAACTCACTTTTGAATAACACACTTATCAATTTTAAACTTCACTTAAGATTAAAGGTTTTTCATGTGATCTACATAGAGTGATGTAATATACATTCACGAATGACATATAAAAATATGAGTCAATTATATCAGCATTTGAAGGTGAAAAAGGACTAATTAAACACTTGTAACCAGTCTTAAGGTTTTAAGTAAGTCACATAAGAATTATCAAAATTAATCTAAGTTTTTTGAAATTTTTTGATATTCATATAGATTGAATAATTATTAGACTTTACATGGTTGTGAATCATCATTGGAATTGATTGATATATATATATGTAAATTGTAAAATTCAAAAAAACTAAATTGTATTATGATATTATATTGTACAAGTCAAATATGTGATTAAACCATAAATTTTGTGCAATGGTTACATGCCATTTCAATTTCCAATTTCAAGTCCTTGCCCTTTTGAAAGGAACAAAGGAGTTGGGTGTGGTTCATTTGATTGTAGACGTACCTTGAGATCATATTTGAAAAAAATATGTTTGGTGTGGGGACCTCAATTGAAGAATCTATTTTAATAATCGTACTAGATATATTTTTTAGGAGGCTTTTTATTCCTTCATGTGCATGTGCAGATCCATTAGCTTGACATTGTATTTATGAAAATCAATTTTTAAATGTCGGTTTCCTTACAAAACAAATTCTTGGAATTTCAAGTTCACAAATAGAAATTGAATAGATGTTTAATCTTGTTGGGGTTTTGATAGATTTAAAGCAATGTTACTTATATGTGAAGAACATGGATCAGATTACTATTGTGGTGGAAAATTGGCCTAATGACTCATGTGCCAATTGCAAACCAAATTCAAACTTGAAGCAATACTTGAAAGTGGAAAAGTTTTGGGCAAAGGAGAACTATGATTTGGTTGAAAAACATAATTTTTTTGAAGAATTGCAAGTTGATGATGATTGATTTAATGGGGTTGGGGTGTGGTTGGGGCATGGAACTTGTGCTACAATTGGGGAGAGTTCTTCATAGAACTAGGATTCAATTCCCCAAGAAGCTATTTAGTCTTGTATTTTGTTCATGTTGGTTTTGTTTTAGGAGGCTAGGTTTTACTCTTGTAAGGTTTTTTTTAAAGCAAGAAAATTAGAAATTTGATATGCATAATCTTTATTTGTCATGTTTTGAAAATCAAAAATCAAAATATTCATAAACAACAATGATTTTTTTATAAAAATGAATGTGTAACTACCTGGTGTAATAAATTGATTTATTCAAAAATACATGTCCTTGTTTTAAAAAGAAGAATATGCTTTATTGATATTCGTAGGAGACGTCTAGAAATTGATAACTGACCAACATTGGTATTAACACTAATGACTGCAGACCATGACCACCATTCTTGGAAGGCTATTGATTCCATCCGGAAGATGATCATACCCATAGTAAAGCGAGGGTGGACCACACTCAAGACTCCAAAATGCTTTGAAAGTGCCCTTCCTTCCAGGCAAGATAAAGGGCACCCCTCTTGGGGAATGTGTCATGGGCTTGAAAATTTTCCAACCACATTGTTGTAACCATAAAAATAAGGACAACCACATTACCTCAAGAGAACCTACCCAAACTTAAAAAATACTGAGTTAATTTTTAATAAATAAATAAATAAATAAATACTGAGTTTGATTAAGGGACTAACTCCCTCTATTTTAGAGGACCCTTTTTGTCTTTTGGTAGGGAAGGCTACAAAATTTTGGGGACAGATTCAGGGTTAAAAATTGAAGGGCACCCCAAAATATTGGCAGGTGAATTGTCCTAGGTTTCTTGTCCTGGGTTTTTTCATGATGAGTTCCAAATAGAAAAGGCAGAGCGTGGGATCCACATTCCTACTTGTTTGTCCAATAAAAAAGGCGTGGGAGACATAATTAGTAACTTACAAAGTCCAACAAAATGAAAGACAATTTGTCATCTCTATGTCAATGGTCCCAGTAATGACCTAAGGAATGGAAAATTGAGTTCAAAATTCAATAGAAAAAAAAGTATGGTATTTCATCATCTTTGTTTTGAAGGGCAATGAAGGTTTCAATGGTGGACATTGACTGGATAGGTGTTGCAAATATGGGATGCTGGTGCTCTTTGTCAAGCCATTTTATGAGGTTTATTTTGGCTGAATCTTATGACGCACGATGAGAACTTGGTGCTATGTCACAAATTGAGGAAAAAAAAAACCTCCCATTCCCAAGTTTCTCTCAATAAATTGGTCTTCTAATCTTCCATGGCTCCCTATAACTAAGTCAAGGTCCCCAATATTAGCTTAGTATATGTCATTTCCTCTAGGAAACATTTTGATATACAACTTAATAGGTAGTGCCAAGGGATGGCGGGGCTATGTTGAAGAGTTCTTATCTTGAAATAAAGAAGATGTTGAGAGATAATTTCAATCATCCGTGTAGAACCAAAAGGCTTCGTATGGCAAAAGCAAAGCAAAAATTAGCTAAAAGCTACATGTGGATTTTTAATTTACCCATATTCTCCACTCGGTAACCTCCATAAGAGCTTTATTGCTAATCAAAACATTAAAAGTACCATTATGATTTATATGTTGCTTTGCAACATAATAACTATACTCATGTGTAATCTAATTAGCATGCAAGAGATTTCAATATAAAAATTCACCCCTTGGTATTCTAACCTACAAAAGGGTGCCAAAAGAAATTATGAATTTTGTACTCTTTTCTTTGCTCAATGCTTTTGGCTTTTTCTACCATACAATCTTTGGTGTTCCATAATGTCCGGATGATAGTCAAAATTTGATGGTAAAGTTCAGTTTCATAGTTGATGGTAAAGTTGGGTTTCATTGGTTAATCACTTGACCACTATACCCCACCTCCCTCCACATCGCCCCCAAAAAAGAGAACTTTATATGAAGTGGTTTGGTTAGTGTTGCATGGATTGATTGACAAATTTTGGAGAGGCTTTAGATTAAGGAGTTGGGTGACGGTGGTATTGTTGCATAGCTTGATTAACAAGTTTTGGGGAGTTTTCAGATATGAGAGGAGTTGGGTGATGGTGGTATTGTTGCATGGATTGATTAAGAAGTTTTGGGGAGTTTGATTTGAGGGTCAAAAGGAGTTGGGTGATGTTGGTGTCGTTGCATCCATTGGTTGGCAAGTTTTGGGAATTTTGAGAGTCAAGGTTTTGAGGGAGGTTTCTTTGTGGAATTGTTAAGCAACAGAATAGGAGCGTCACCATGGTTAGCCGATTACGCGAGGTACAGAGCTGAGTTTTTAACATTTGTAGTTCAAGTTTTTTGCTTGGTTTGCTTTTCCTCTTGAGAAAAAAAGAAAGAAAGAAATAGCCTCTGTTAATAAATGTTTTTCGGAGTTTCGTCTTGAACTTTCTCCCATGAACTCTACTGTCATGGCTTTTGGAAATGACTCCCCAAATTTGGTGTGTGTGCTGCAGTTCTTCCGTGGGACAGAGGAACCATGGCTTGACCATGGCCAGCCTTCTCAGTACATACTTACTGATGCTCGTGGCAATAGTGTTCGCTCAGTGCCGATTCTTGAGCTGAAGGTTCCTATGTGCTGCAATAAGTGTGAGGAGAAAGTGAAAGAACATCTCCAGGAGCTAGAGGGAGTGCATGATGTAGTATGTGATCAGACCAGACAGAGAGTCACTGTTACAGGGCCTGTGGATCCCTTTCTTGCTCTGAGGAAGGCCAAGAAAGTGAAAAAGAAGTCTGAGTTCTTCCCCACTCCTCCTCTTGTCTCAGTTCATAGTGCACCAGCAACCATGACCACTGACAGGATTCATCGATATGTCCATGGAAGTGGCACTGTAGACTATTATGATCCAGGTGCTGGCTTAACTCGATCAAACTCTTTTGGTAGACATCTGGGAAGACACCCTTCTTTTGGTAAGGTAGTACACTATGAAGCTCCTGCACTATACCCTGTTGATCAGCAGCACATGAGATACTACAATCATTCCAGAGATCATCATGATCCTTATTGGGATGATTCACATAGAGACTACTATGGAGTCATGCGCCGCATGCCATCCTTTGACAGATATCGATACCATGATGCAGAGTTCATTTCCATGGATGATTATCAGCCACCAACTCCGAGTTATTGGGAACCTCAATATGTAACTCACCACTATCAACGGCCCCGTGTCTATCGATCGCAGGTTTCCTTCTCCAAGCTGCCTGTTACAAATCCTTACTACTTGAAGCAGATTCCTTTTGAGTACTGAGAAAGAACAACTTTGAAATTTCTTTGTTGAGAAAAAACTGTCACCATATTATATAGTCTATAGAGGAGCTGATGATTCAATGTTTGTGATGAGTTTGAAAGTGTCTTGAGGTGAGGTATATGAAGTAACTGGTCCAGCCTCTTGACAAGCTTCCACTACTAATAGTGTCCAGTCTGTTGGGTACAACTGGGAGTTTTATGTGTACGTTTAGGGTTTAATGTTTTGTATTGAGACAAAGTCAGGGGAGTTACCCGACTTCCTGTCACTTGTGAGTGTTTGGAGACAAACATCATAATTCATAAAGAAATTGATTTAAGTTTGCACATTATCATCTTAAGCACAGTTTGGTTAAGGATTGATTTGTGGGTTTGTCAACCTGCAAGACTAGTGAATTAATAGCTCATCTAGTCGGAAGAAACTCTGCTCAAAGTGGTGTCCAGGATTGTGTACTATGTTCACTTGTGCACTTGGGTAGTTGTTGTTCCCTATTGGTAGCTTTTCCAATGGAAGAAATTTGTTGCTCAAAGTACTAAAGAATTTCAGTTTATGTATGTTTTAGTAGAGGCCTTTTGGTTTCACATTGCTTTGCAAATGACAAAATTTTTGTTGTTGTTAGACAGATTGCAGAGTGAATATTTAGCTCTCGTGTCTTTACTTGGAGTTTACTTTCAGTTGCTCTGTTATGGAGGCAAGCATATGTGCATTTTGTCTTGGACAAAATTTTTGTGATAAGTAAGGCTTGAATCCAATTCTTAGGATTTCTCTTCAACTGTTGTATCTCACTAAAGTGTTCAAACTTCAAACGGATTTGCCCTTTACAGTATATTATGCTTAAATCCTTTCCATTGTAAATGTGACGATTGGGACTGGAAGCTCGTGTTGCTTGCAAGTGTGCAATTTGCCTGCGCTTGTTCTCTTTTGCAACCATAAATATAGGTTATGTGAACATATGTGATTCAAATGTAAAAGAACTCTCAAGTGGTTGTTCTGGTGTTACATCTCATACAAACTAGACTTCTACATGAACTTCACACAAGAATCCACAAGCTCTACCATGGGAAAATATCCTGATCTCATTTCTAGTTGGCAGATTGTCATATCATTCTGCCAATTTTACAGCAACCATCAGAAAACAGCTGTTATGTTAATCAAGCTTTTGAAAAGGAGGTTTAGTCAAATTGATTTAGCTTTTGTACATATTCATTCCTAGAAATAGCACATTGTTTGTTGGCCTTACCTACCAAGGCGAGGATATTGTGTTAAGATTCATTTTAAAGTATAGTAGCTTAAGGGATTTTGGCCCCTAGGTACGTAATAGGGCTATTTTTATATGAGGATTTTTGAAAGATGATATTTTGGCTTGTGTTGAAACTTGAGATTAGTTATAGAATAATAATATCTTGACGGATTTTGGTTTCTTTTAGAGGATTTTTTGAAGATTAGGTATATTTTTGCATGGTGAAATATTTGAGTTTCTATAATTTCTTCTTTTGCCTTAAGATACTTTTTAATGTAAATGGTAAGGCCACAGTGTAATCAACACACTCCTTATGCAATAGATGATTAAAGATTCATAGGCAGAATAACCAAGATTAGTGGATAATTTTTGTTGCACAAGCTCTGTATACTAGAAAGATTCATTTAAATAAAAGTTGCATCAAACTACTTCAAACTTCATTTGCCCAAAAAAAGAAGTCAATTTGCACAATATTGTTCATCTTCTTCTAATCTAGTCTCAAATAGAAAGAGACCCCCAAATTTGAATGTCACAACATTTCATTACTATAAAAGAAATATTTACAAAAGAAAAAGCTAAAGGAAATCTTTGAGTGACAAGAGTGACATTATGAAACATAACACACTCTACCAAGTTGGCCAGTGACCTTATGCAGTTTAATGCACCCACACCGTTGTGGAGTGACATTCTGTGTGGTAATGTGTCAATAATGCAACTCAAATAACAAAGGGATTATCTCAAAAGTTGTTCACAATAATTTATAACCTTATTGACAAGAAAATTCCTGTAAATAAACCTACTATCCATATCCTTTTGTTTGAATAAAAGAAGAGAAAAGAAAAGAAAAGAAATGATATAAGTTGAGCATTTACCAATAATCGGAAAACACGATATTGGTTTTTCCAAGTGACCATGGCTTCTGTCATCTTAGATTACATTAGCCTTTAGGGTATTTATGTTAATTGTAGCCTTATTACCCAGCAATATCACCCTTTTTTGCAAGTTCTGACATTTTTCAAATAAAATAAAATAAAATAACCTTTATTCAAAGGTTCTACCACATTTGTAATATATATGAAATCCAAGACCGTAGGTTCTTTATAGAAGAGATACCCACACAACACTAAAATAAACCCCCTGTGGTTATAAGGTAATTTCTTAAGATTCATAATTATGCTTCTCAAAAATCAAAGACTCAATTCACGTATATAATAACCATGGTTTTCAAATTTTATTTTTTAAAATATGGGCATAAATACCAGTTCATTGCTGGTTCTTTCATGTAAACCATTAGTCCTTTTTAAGGGGTTTAGAGCATTAGGTACCATTGATTATTTGATTTTGAAATAATTAAAAAAACCAGAACCAGTGGTTATTTATAAATTCAAATAACTCCACAATACAAGTCCATACTTGCATTATGACATTAAAAATCCATACATATTTGTGGGAATTCTTATTTGTTTGTCAATAAAATCCTTAATATCTTGATACTTGTTGAAAATTCACACTTTTCCAATCTATAACATAATCATTGGATTTTTATCCTTTATTCAAGATTTAGTATAATGAATTTTGTTAGTTGACAAAACTTAATAAATCTATTGGCAATTTTGTAAAGTTCCAAGCATGAACACATGAAAAGTAACAAAATCATATAAATATATTTTCATAATTCAAGCAATTGATGTGTACCATATGTACATGCTATCTTATTACTTGTGAACCCTAAACTAAATTCACAAAAGATATATCTTTGAAATTTCAAGACTTCTATTTTTTTGTTTAAGAGTTTTTTTGGCATATAAGACCAATGGGTCCTTATTTAACTTTTGTTTAAGTCTTTTCTGAAAATTATTTTGTGAGTCCTTAAGTAGTTATTACTAGGTTCCTATAATTAACATCCCCCTGTCCCTTCTTTTTTCCCCCTCTTGCATTCCCATATGGTTCCTAATAGTTCACCATTATTTATGTTAGATCTCAAAATTGCACTATTTCATGTCCATGTAGATGTGGAGGGGAAAATGGTAAAATACATATGTAGGTTTCTTTCAGAGAAGTATGTTTTTTAATTATTTTAAAATAAATAACATGAACACAAAAAAACATATGTTGATTTGCCTTTTCATCTTCATGTAGGTGAGTAGGGAAAAGGAATGAAGTAGTTTGGCTTGGAAAAAGGTCCTTCCATAATGTTTGATAATCATAGATGAAGTTCAAATGGCATAAACAAACACAACTATTTTTATTTTATAAACAAGTTTGGAAACTAAGCAAAATTCTTCCCCCCTCCCATTTTTTATTTACTTTTTATGTTCCAACATGGTTCCAAATAATTCATCATATTTATTCGTGTTAGATTTCAAATTCATTCCTTTTCATGTGCATGTAGATGTGCAAGGGAAAGATTTTAAGTAAATAGGCTTGAAGGAGATGGGTTATTAAACTATTTTACTATATAAATAACATAGACATGAAAAGGTGCATGTTAATTTGCCTTTTCATGTCCATGTAGTGAGTAAGGGAAAGGGGTGAGATAGTTAGCTAGGAAGAGCTAGGTTCGGATGACATAGACAAACATACATCATTTTTCTTATTATATAGACAATGTTGATTAAAAAGGTGTGGTAGTATAACAAAAGATTGGATTGTGGTGTCAATATATTGAAAAAAAAACCATTTAATAATTGAAGAAAATGATAAAAGAGCAATTGCTTCAAAATTTCATATACATGAGTTGTAGTTGTCATGTCATTGAGTAGGGCCCACCCTTGTGAGGAGAGTTTTTTTTTGGGTCTTTAGTTGCCGGTTGTCAAAAAAAATTCTGAACTGCCCAGGATGATAGGAAGTTCTAGATAGTATGCCTTGGCTCATGAAACATCCATCTATTGTAGTGCGTTGGGAGCTTTGGCATAAATTATATTATTTGGAAAAATGTTGAAATTTTCAAAACATATATTTTTTTCAAAGAACCAAAATCTGGGAAGGAAAATAAAGAATCTCTTAGAATATTTTATTTTCAACATGAAAACTTCAGAAATGAATTAATTATTTGACAGACATGTATTGAAGCTGCTCCTGTTCTACAATATGTGGTTTCATCCATTTCAATGTTGAATATATGTGGCAGATATTGTAGTTAGACATTAGTTTAAAATGTGGCATTATGTGTGAGGTAAATTAAGTAAACGTCCATAAACTATTTATACTTGCAAGTTTATTAACAAACTGACCATAGATCCATGTGATTACAATTTGTAGCACATTTTCGAACATGGTTATATCATTTACAATGTGCTAAAAATTTGAGAGTACATATATGACCTAGTCATAAATGACTGAGAAAGCATGAAAAATTGTAAGCAACATTAAAGAAACAATATAGAAGCAAATATGTGAACTGCATACTAGAGTTATCCGTAAAGTAACCCTGTCTTTATCTCTATCTTTGGGCCTCCTTTCAGCCCCCCTTTCAGTGGTATCTGCAAAAAAGACATTTTATTAAATCTGAGTATGAAATGCTGAAACCCAGCATTAATGCACGAGGTCCGAGACTTATTATAGTAGTTGTACAGTTAGGAGCAGTGAAAATATATGCAGCATCAGTGGAGGCGCGCAGGAAAAAGGAAAGACAGGATGAAACTCAGTTTATCACAAAAATGGATGGTTTTCTGAGTTTCATCCCCCGTTGAATGCTAATTTACTATTTTATAGGTTTTTTTTTAAATCACACCCTGTGTTGACCAAACTCAGGGTTCTGGTGCTCTTTTTTTCTTACTTTACGGGAAACTCTAATATAGAAGCAAATATGTGAACTGCAGAATGTGATAAATACTAAGGAAAAACCACATCAGATCAGATCAGGATTAAGAATGCAAAGTACAGAAGCAAATGATGTGCTATGCATGCAACTCATTCCAAGCTCATACTTCTGGAACAAATGAGAAGCACGAGAGACAAAGAATTAGGGTACATTTGGTATGAGAATAACAAAAGAATCATGGAGGATACCGTATACCAAGAACAAAAGTTGGGATCCTCAAACTGGGGAATGAAAATCAAGAGTGTTTCTTCTAGCTACAAACCCAAAACCAAAATATTGTTGTTTCATATGTCTAGTTCCTCTGCATGCCAATGTCTATTTGTTTTGGGCAATTTTTCTTGCCAGTTGGTGACAAAAGAAAGCCTATGTGATTTGGGGGGGGGGGGGGGGGGGGGCCCAAAAACCCCCCAATTTGGGAAAAAAAAATATAAAAACACCCAATAATTAGAGTGATTTTGTTTTTTTTATAACAACAAAAAAACAAAACACCCAAAAAAA
>Ga0116231_10005725_pt1 | contig 24292 bp, 24 predicted proteins | sample S1TSphgellanicum_2_FD_89695 | JGI IMG/M metagenome (GOLD analysis project Ga0116231, IMG submission 89695) | Host-associated microbial communities from peat moss isolated from Minnesota, USA - S1T2_Fd - Sphagnum magellanicum MG | ecosystem: Host-associated > Plants > Peat moss > Unclassified...
CGCCCCGTGCTTCACCGGGCTTTCCCTTCCCCCACCCCCCAAAACACTCCACAGGGAACGGGAGCCAATGGGATTACGCCAGAGAGGTAATGAAAGCGAAATGACGTCAGAGAAAAAAAAAAAAGTAAAAGATAAGTAAAAGACAGCAACAATGGTCCATCAGCTGTCAGTTGGGTAATAACTGTCACAGAGATCGAAATTTCCAAATCAAGAAATTCCTCAACTTACCTGGCCCCCCCCCCCTTCTACAAAGCACACGACAAGGAACGGGTAGTGACTTGAAAAATTTTCTAGGCACTGCCCGGACAGACAGACAGACAAACACTGTAGCTTTAATATATAAGATTAACATGACTTCACTTATTGGAGAACTAATGTGTTGTAAAGAAAGTGTAGGATACATAAAGTTGCAAAGGGGGATGGAGGAAGAAGAAAAATGGGTTTGAGTGTGAGAGAATGTGAAAGGACTTGATGGAAGGAGGTGATAGAGAAGGAAAAATGGCATCTAAAATTTGATGTTGTGGAAGGGTAATATGGGATGTTCATGTGACATCAATTGGCAATGGTGGAGGTGATAGTGCAAGGAGCCAAATGACACATCTTTAGACTCATAAAATCCAACAACATCCCAACATTGCAATTCAGATCTTGAAAATTATTCTATTCTCTAGGTACCAAAATGCATCCATAAGTACATCCTTTGATTGCTTATTGTAGGGAATATTGACCTAAATACATTAATGATAAGTAAGTTCATCAATTTATGTACAAAAATTTCTTTGTTGGATGCTTTTTGTTTTGTCTTATATGATCCTTTTATATTTTAAACCAAATTGTGCTAACAACTAGGGTCAATTTTGTCATTTTTGATTTATAAAGACATGTAGATTTTCAATTAAGCCTATTTGCAATTGTTGAAGGTGGAAGTTTGTGAAGGTAGGGTTTGTTTTTTTCCCCCATCAACTTGGAGCTTGGGATGTATTGGAGATCCACACAAGAAGTCTATTGTCTCACATTTTCTCACATTTTTTGGGCTTGAAACAATAGCATCTAACTTTAATTGTGATGTGAGATCATAGTTCCACAACATCAACATGCACATGATTGTTCATAGTGTCATGCAAGTGCTCATCAATCTTGAGTTGGCTATTTCAAAAGCCTACATTTATTTACATGGTGAATGGTTCATGGACAATGTGTGTCTGTGCGCTTCACCTTCTTATTTGTCACTATGCCATTCTTTGAAATGTGCTTGATTGCTCGCACTAATATTGTTTTGAAACATGTCTTATGTTCTTCATGTGTGTCATGTTGTACCTAATTGCTTTTGTTCCTAGGGCGATATTCTATGTGACTTTGATGCACCATCCTATATATCCCATAAACCTTAAACCAATAAATGTGTGTAAAAAAAAAAAAAAAAAACTACCAAGACAAATGAATGTAGATGATCTTTATCATTGTCAAAATGCACAAAATTTGTTTAAAGTTTTTAACAAAAATAAAAATGATTTTTTAAAATGAAAATTTTGAAATTTATTCAAAATATTCGACAAGGTTTTATCAAATCGGCTCACGTGCTATGATATATTATATACCCTTAATGACTATATTTATTTGCAATCCATATTAATTAGTTCAAAATGCATCCCAATGTAAGTGCATCTCAAAGCTCAATGTTTTAAAGTTTTTTTTGCAATGGGCCACTTTGATTGTCCATTCACAAAAAAAAAATGCTTTTAATGTTTTCAAATAGAAGCTTTTACTACCAATAAGGTAGCATGCATGGAAGTGTTTTCTTTTAGCCTAGCTACATACAATATAAGCTCACAAATTTAAGCAAAAGATATGGGACAAATTGTGGTGTTGTTGGGGAATATTTTAGGCACATATTGGGTGCATGTTGCCTCAATTCATTGCTTGAGTAAAATTCCATTTCTAACCCTGTTTATTGCCATTTTTGCTCAAGGTTTTACAAGACCTTGGGCAATTATTGGGATTCATAATAACTAATTAATTGGTTGTGATGCATCCCAAAGCTCAAAAAAAAAAAAGGTTGACAATGTGTCACTTTGATTGACCCATCATCAAAACAAATTATGAAATCTCGAGAATGCTTTATTCACTAACACCCATGTTGACATTTTTTGCACAATGTCATGTTTTTATAAAAACATTTACATGGATTTGCCTAGAATTACACGATGGGAAAGTGTAAATCATTTACACTTATACCATTTTATACAACTTAAAATGAAATTACATGAAGTCCAAAGTTAAATATTCACATTTGCATATATGTGGATGACAGATTTTACACTTATGCAAAGTGTAAATAAGTTTGTTATTTACACTTACACCAAGGGTATGTTTAAAACTATATACATGCACAACACTAGTTTGAACCAATGTTGGTCGCTTAACGAGATTTGACCTAGTCATCAACCAGGTTATGAATCTGGTTATTAAAAAAAAAATTCAAATTCTTTACTAAATTTTTTTCAAAAAAAAAAACCTACCTAAAGATTATAAAAAAATTCAATAACCGTCCAACATTGGTTAGGACAAGAGTGTTATATAAGAACTCAAGAAATTATCACCCTTCAGACACTCATTTCTGGTGGAAGGAAACGAAGTCAGAGTTCTGAACAATTCTGTTTCATGTCTCCATGAACTAACAATTTGGGGACAATTTTCTGACGAATGAAGTCAAAGCCACGGGCATCATTGTTCCCCTTGTGTCGGCCTCTGGTTGCTGTTGTGGTGGAGTTTATGACAATTTGTGTGCTTTGCAGAGGGAGTGAGTGGGAGGCTCAAGAGCCTTATAACTCATTGTCTTCCCATGGAGTCCAATGGGATCATCATTTGTAACTCTCTTGTCCCCAGAACAAGGCTCCAGGAGTCCAGGTTCTTTTCATCATTGATTCTATTTGTTGTGCTAAAGACCCGGAAGATTGTTTTTTTCTGTTTTAGTGGAGGCAAGATTATATAAGGGTGTAACAAAATGGAGGCAATGTTTTGCTCCCAAGCAAGTTTTTATGTTTTTTATTTTTCATAATGTTCCTTATTTTCTCACATCTTTTTTTTTTTTTTTCCTTTTTTTTTGTTAAATTTTTTTTTACCCTTCCTTTATTTAAATCACATTAATTTTTATTATTTCAAAAAATTATTATTCCCAAAAACAATTGACAGCCTGATGAGTAACTTCCAAGTCATGGAAGTTACCCAACAGCTTGCTTGGAGAGTAACTTCCACCTGCCAAAAGTTCCTCCTCTAGGCTGTCCATGAAACAGGTTTTCTTGGGGGTGAATAAAGGACCCAAAAATACAAAGAAGAAAAAAGTTGCAGTGCTTTTAAGTGGGGGAATTGGCCTCAGATGAGGAGTCTAGATGATTAGAAATCATAAGTCAATTGCCTCACATGGGCCCAGACAGGTCCTTATAAAGGCAATACACTTGTCCTTGAGTGTTCTCCTCACACTAAATCAGGGTCTCCCGGTCCAAATTTAACATTTCTGAGGTTATACATTGCCTCTAAGTGGCCTCACTCAAGAAGGTCAAGGTACCAGTGCATAGTTGTTGGTTCACCCTGGAATTGCTAAAGATTTGCAGTGTTTCATTTACCGGTGAATTTTTGCCAAATTTCGACTTGAAAAAATATGATTTCAACGCATGTAAAGGATTTTCCATGAAAAGAATGACCCAAATTTGCCAGATTTTGAAGATTTTCTTTTTCGAAATCATTGAGTTTTATTATAAGGTCCAGTAGGTAGCCAAGAATATATAAGGATTCCTTTTTTTAAAAAACACTTTCATATCTAGCATGTAGCCAAATTTGGCTAAATTATTTTGTGAATGACTGCCACTTTGGCTAAATTATTTTGTGAATGATTGCCACTTTGGCTACATCACAAAATCCTTAAAAGAAACCTTGCTAAAGAGTGCTTATAAACAGACTATGGAGGCATTCTTCCAACTAGTAAAATCACTGACAATTCTGGATCATTGAGGTGGAGATGAATCATGGGGATTTGGTGTACGGGGAAGCCCCAGGGCAGGGGACATTCTCAGAATAAGGGGGCTCTGGATGAGGTCCACAGGCCCTTATTTTGGGAATGTCCCCTATCCTGGGGGAGTCTGCAACCCCTTTTGGGGAATGTCCCCCACCTTGCGGCCTTGCCGATCACCAGGCTTAGGACAAAGAGGGTTCTTTTGCCTACTTGGTAAGAGTAGGGGCGAATCTTAGACCTACTTTTAGGTGTAAGATCCCCCTCTCTTTTCTAGGAGGGATACTCATGTAAATAAGGTGCCCTCCAAATGGGATACCACATTTCTCCACATGCTTTTCATTATTCTTTTGATGATGGACAAAAAATTCACACCTTGGTCAGATGTTTGCCACTCTTATATTAAATTTTACCAAGTGTGAGGGAGTTTATTTAATTAGGTTCTCTAGTGTTATATACAAGGAAGTGAGCTGGAATCCATGTGGGGAGGACGTTCATGGCTCCAAGAAAAACAAAAAGCTCACATATCATAAGGGTGCCACTTAATCCCCAAATTGCAAGTGGATGATACAACCCTCGTGGGTTTGAGAGTGGGGATTGGTTTTGAGATAGTTATTGATGTCTAGAGACATGGGACATCCTCTATTATGAAATGTCAAATATCCCAAGAATGGTTTTATATTTTGGAGATAAAGTTGGAGGATCTCACTATGAGCTCAAGAAGAGCTTGAAAGTTGTGTGCAATTCATATTCTAAAAGGAGGAGGAGGGAAAAGGGGGGAAAGAGGTTATAAGTGGGGGAAGTGTAGGAGGGGGAAATGGGTCCTTTGAAAAGCTTGACTTTAGTCCATCTCCATGTGATTGTGCTATTGCCCATACTATACAGCCTCCATTTATTATACATATGACTGCCTCATGAACTGAAATCTATTATATTGCATAGGAGACAAAAGTTCAAAAAATAAAGGTCACAACTCAAATAACCAGGGTTGCCATCCAAGGCATGTCCTTGGTGTAGTTTAGGGTCTTTTATTTTTTTTGGGACATCCCTTGGAGATGCTGGGGATATTGAGCAATGTCAAGAAAACATCAAGGGACAATTTTTTGGGCAATAGGTGACCATTGAGAAAACATTGAGGGGTGTCAAAATAAATTAGGCATTGAAAGGATGTTGGGAAATGCCACGAGATGATGGGAGTATTGAATATTCCTAGGGGATGCCAAGCCATGATGAGCAGACATAAGGAAAAACAGGGGGCAACACTGAGGAGATGTTGGGTGTTGCCAGGCAGCATTGGTGAGACATTGTTGGACTTCAGGCAAGGAAAATTCCAAGGATGTTGGGAAATTTTGTAAAAAATTGGGCTCTTTTTGGGTGATGGAGAATGTTGGGAAAACATTGGAGCAGTGCCAAGGAGATGCTAGGGGACATTTAGCAATGTCAACAAAACTTAAGAGACACTAGGCAATGTCATGAAAGACTCAAAGGCATGTTGAAAACTTCAAAGGACACTAGATTTTTTTTGGCGAACAAGAGACGTTAGGAGAACGCCAAGGGACATTGGGAAACCCCACCCAAAAAAAAAGAAACCCACCAGGCAATGTTGGGAAGATGCCAGGGACGATAAGAAAAAGTAAATCCAAAGCAAATAAATAAATTTTGATAAAGAATCTAGACATGCTAATGCTAATATGAGCCATATATGGTCACCTAAATCGCATGTACCTGTTCCGAACAGATAAAGAGTAACATTAAAAAAACACCATGATCATATGAAAGAATAAGAAGGGAGCTGAGTCACCTGACTTCTTTTACAGAATGGTAAATCCAATAACAAAACTGCCAAACTGGGGCCCAAAATTCTCAATGAACCAGAGAAGCATATTGAAGATCAATTTCAATATTGCATTAACCTTCATCGAAGAATGTGCAGGTATTTGTCTCCTAAACCCTGTTGAAGTTAGGATCCATGATGCAAGATTAATTAGCAATGCTAACTAAACCTTTTTCAAATTTAAGCCTTTTCAAAACCTAAATCTTCAGCTCAAGATCAAAGAATAAGACTTGCAGAGCAGCAGCTAGTCCTTCCAAAAAAAGATTACGTTAATAAACTATAAACAAATTCGGATGCTTATAGTGGCACAGCAGGAGTAATAAGGGCTGGATCAAGGCCTAGATTAAGGACTGAATTAATTACTGGATTAAGTTCTTAATTAGTTCTCATCAGTGCTCTGATGCTCTATCTATTTGTAGTCTTCGTCTAGTGACTTAAAATTAATCCCTACTGTCAGAGTCACTCCTCATCATGAGCTACTAACTAATCAGCTACATAAGTGACAACTAATCACAGTTAACTGGATTAGCAGTACTAGTACTTATAAATTCCCTAATTAATTTTCTGCTAATTTAACAGCGATTGCACCAGTAGTAAAGGCTATTGGAACCTGCAGCTTAATTAATCGTACAATACTTTAATTAATGGAGATTAGAGATTCCGTTTCCTCATCATGATCAACTGTAATTTTTAACCTCTGATCCTGCAAGAGCTTTTTAGTCCTGAATTCTCCAGCCTTCATCTCCTCACTGGCAGTTGTATCTAGTATTAACAGTAGCTCTTGATCCTCCTCCTGCTGCTGCTGCACCTCCACTAGCTGTTCTAGTTGAAGCTCATTTGGTAAGCAGCGAATTAGCTGGTGTTGATTAGTCTGATCACAACAAATTAGCTGGTAATTAGTCTGATCACAGCAAATTAGCTGGCGATGATTAGTTTGATCACAGCGAATTATTAGCTCGTGATTAGTCATGGCTACAGCAGAAACAGCTTGATCTCCATCTCTAGTACTACTACTCAGCAGCAGGAGCTGAGCTCGAGCTGCTTGCAATGGCCAATCCGTGCGGAACAGAACGCAGAGCATCAAAGTTGCACAAGTGTACTGCGCAGCGAGTAACCCAAACCAAAGACCCACAAAACCGACGTTGAAAAGGAAGCCGAGGATCATCGCAACAGGCATTCCCACGAAGTAGAACGAGCCCAGGTTTATGTTCGCGCCTACCGAGGGTCGTGCACTTCCGCGTAATACCCCGCAACCCGTCGTCTGTGGACAATTGCCCAGCTCGCACAAGCCGACGATCGGCATGGCAATGGCAGTCAAGGATAATATCTCTTTGTTGCTTGTGAAGATCCAACCCCATGTATCACGCATCGCGGTTGTGAGAATGGCAGCAACAACTGCTACCACCCCTGCACATCCCAACGCCACTAGCATCGCTATGCGCGCTTTGTTGGGTCTGTTCGCTCCTAGCTCGTTGCCTACTCTTGTCGAGACTGCTAAGCTTAGTGCCGACGGGAAGATGTACAGGAGCGCTGTGGTTTGGATCAGGATGCCCATACTAGCGACTGTAGCATCGGCATCGATCAGTAACCCCGAGAGGATGATCATGAACTCGTACCACCACCATTCCAGACACACCGAGATGCAACTCGGAATCGCTAAGTTCAGTAACGGCCTCCATTCTTTGAAGCAATCCCGTGACCATCCAGTCCACGAGTTCTTGTACCCGCCTGACCACCAGAGATAGGTCAAGAGGAAACCCACGAGGTTGAAGTCTGTCCATGAGGCCGCGAGTGCCACTCCTCGTACACCCATTTCGAGTGCGTGCACTAGCAGGAAGTTGATCGCTACATGGAAGAGAAGAGCGAGAGATGCACACCACACGAGAGGAACAACTATGTTCTGTGTCCGGAGGTAGATCCGGAGTGGATTCAGTACCACTTGTGCGAGCAAGTCGGGGATGGAGAAGAGAATGTACAAGTGGGCCATTGCGGTTATGCCCTCTTCTTGGCCGCACCAGAGAAGGATACGTTGCATGTTGAGCCAAAGAAAGGTAATGGGTACGCAAGCGCAGAGAAGGACCATGAGCATGCGTTGTAACGCAAGTCCCATCAGATGCCATCTCTTGGCACCGTATGCTTGTCCGCAGATGGGTTCCATCCCCATTGCCAGCCCGGAGAGAACCGAGTAGCCTGTGATGTTTGCGAAGCCTATGGAGAGTGAACCGCCCGCCAGCTCCAGCTCGCCGAGATGACCCAGAAACAGCATGGATATCATTGCCCGCGCGTATAGTAACAAGCCCATGATCACCATCATCCCTGCTATCTTGTTCATCTGCTTCAGCTCTTCCAGAACCTGCAGCAGCACAATTTCAGAATCAAAAGCTCCATCTCACTAGTAGTGCACGAAGAAGTTGATATATAAGTACTCTTGTGCTGCAGCGAAGAATTTTTGGAGCTGATCGTAGAGTTCTTAAGAATTCTGAAGAGTTCCAATTACCTCAGAGGAAGAAGGCCAACGGCGAAAATCAAGTTCATCGCTGGCTTGTTTCCAATCCCTAAGCTGCCGAGGATCATGATCAGGCGAAGTCACGAACTCCTCCGAAGCATGGGCCGCCGACCCAACATGAGGAGATTGTACCGACACATGAAGAACGGCTGGAAACACAAACGTCGAGACCGGTTGCGATGTCGAAACAGCAACAGTATAACTGTCGGAGCACGTACAATCATCCTCGGACGCCAGCTGCTCGCACTCTCCTGCACAGTACGGGTGCCTACACATGGTTGGATCAGCAGGTACGCTTTCTATCGCTGCAGAAGAAGCACCACCTGCACTATAGCCCGCAACAGCAACAGCAGGAACACTGACAGGAGTCGTCGAGCTTGACTTCGATCTCGACCTTAACAAGCTGCGCACTTGACCTTCTTCACCTTGACCTGATCTATAGCACCACATGAACATTGAATCTCCTCAAAGTGACGACAACAACATCTTGCGCCAATTTCAACCTGCATGTCATCCTGTCCGATCCCGACCTCAATACACTACACTACACTACACAAAGTCGATCTCCGTAGCTGTAGCAGGAGGTTCCCATAAAAAACGCGAACAGTGCATTGATGATCTGGACAACAGCAGCTACGGATCAGCTGCTGCAGAAGCTGAAGCTTCATCAACACAGCAGTCCCGCTCGCTCGCATTTATAACTAGCTTGCGAAAAAACACCGAACCATGTGCGACAAACTACCTAGCTAGCTAGCAGGAGAATGAATGGAAACAAGACAACAAAATCTGCACTTGCCTCGTGATTTTGTGCTGGCGAAGATCGAAAGGGACGCGCGCGAGAGAGCGAGCGTTGTGAGAAGACGAACGAAGCCGCAAGCGGCGGAAGAAGTCGGGACTGGTCGGTTCGTGGCCCGGCCAGGAAGCCCGTCGGTCTGTCTGCCGGCCGCAGTGCGTGCCTGTTTGCTTCCTTCTTGTGCACAAGACTGTCGCGTGTCTCAAACAAGGGGGTCAGGAGGCGTCGTTTTCACGCAACTTGATTCTCGCCACCACAGCTCTTCTATGTTCCGGCCCCCCTTGAAGGGAACAACACCAGGTGATACTAATGTTTCTATACAGGTACCAGAAATGTTTATTTATTTATTCATTTATTTATTTATCCCCTTCTCTTTTTGGTTCTGTGAGTTTTGATCAGGGCTATTTTCTTCAATTTTGTGATATAGTAAATTCGGAGACTTTTTTAATTTTATAAAAGCAGAATTAGTCGAATTTTCACTAGGAAAAAAATTAATTCCATAATTTTCTCAGAAAGTTTTATGCAAAAAAGAAAAAAAAATTGTTGGGAAAAACAAAAAGAAAAAAGACTGGTGAGTTTGCTTTTGTCATGAGTGCTGTTGTTATTTGTGATTGGCCAGAGTGAATCAGAACCCACCAGTACACCATGAAGGATGGTAATTGGATGGGTGGTAAGTGGTCAGGAGACAATTTTTCTGGTGAGTGCTGGTTCACTCTGGCTGGATTCAGTTGTATCGAACTAGTCATTGATTAGCCAGAGCTTTTCTGGGAGTAAATTCTTGCATTCATTGTGGCAACAAATGATTTTGGAAAATGTTGGAAATTTTATGCTTTTTTTTAGTGCAAATTCGAAAAAAGTTGCAAAATTTTCATGAAACTTTGCCAAACTTTCCAAACCAAAGAATTGGGAAAACAACAAAAAAGAATAAGCCTGTGCTCATAGCTCAAGATTAAAGAATTTTGTCCACACAAGCATTATGCAACCAATAACAAGTGGCCACCTAGATAACAAATAGAATGACCTGCAACTATTCTGGAAAAGTAATAACTACATGCCTAAAACGAAAAATAAAAATACTTGGGGTGCATTAAGAATCTTAACTTAAGGATCTGGAGGCTACCCAATACACTTATATATTAGGAGTTCATTCTTGCATTCTGGTCCAGTGTTAATTCTAGTAGGAGGCTGGTTCTAAATCTGGTTCTTCTTTTCTCTTCAATATGTGCAGTCTGAGGACTTGAAACTGGCGCAATAAGCAGACCTGAAACTAGACAACCCTCTTTCAGTGCTTGGCAATTCTATCAACAATTTTTCAAATTTTTTTAAATGGCAAAATCAGCCCCATGACTACATAGTACCAATTCTCATAATTCCTACCTGCGTATGCTACATAATGACTGACCATGATCTCTCAGTGCTAGTTTACGAGCTACCAATGGACTTTTATGCTAGTGCTGGTGCCTTTGAGTTAGAGGCCACATTCTGCTCTGACCTCACCTAATGACTCAGTAGGAGGCAACAGTATGGTGCATTTTCTAATATATTTTAGTGTTGATGAAGGCATACCTTTTAGGCTATATTACATTGTACTCAAGAATTTATCCCCCCCCCCACCGCACCCTTTTTCTCTTTCGGTTTTGTGATATCAAAAATTCAACAAAAGTTTCCAAAATTTTCGCGAAATTAGTCAAATTTACACTAGAAAAAAAGAAATTAAAAAAAAATCCCACATATTTTGTTGAATAAAAATTCACTGGTTGTACCAACACCAAATCACAAAAGTTGTGTTGGAAGAGAGAGAGAGAGAGAGAGAAGAGTAGAATGAGGGAGGTATGTGTGTGTCAAATGAGTTCATAACTTTATTATTGCACATGTAGTGCACATGGAGTGTGCATAAACATGTTACTTACTTCACATGTTACTTCCTCTGTACTCCAGGCATTGATGGCAGCAAAGTATTTTTCGTAGGGCGTTGAGGAGTAGTTCCACGTGCCTAGAGTGTGTGTTATGGGAGGTATGGAAAAACTGACAATTTTTCTTTTGGCCTGAATTTTGCTTGCGCTTTTCATGCAATTGTACTCATGAAGCCAAATCTAATATTTCAATTTCCAAACCCGACTGAGATATGCACATTGAACTGGACTCTGGAGTCACCCATGTATAGATGGGGTTGAAGGTCATAGATGACTTGTAACAGTTAAATTCCCCCATGACTTGAAAAAGTAACCGAAGTTTGATTTCAAGGATTAGGATCATTTGGACAAGTAAATTGTTTGCTTGTGAAGGGAAATCAAGTTGTGGTATCTTGGGTTGTTCATGTCAGGTAAAGAACACTAACCTATGTCTTCCAAAATAGTACAAGCTGAGAAATCTGAAAACATCTTCTCTATGTCAATGAAAAAATCAGAGTAGTTTCCCTTGAAAAATAATATGCAAGGGTTCTCCATTTCGAAAGAACGTTGTCCTTTGGTGAACCTCTAGTTGGATATCAAACCTCTCCTCCTTGGGGGTGGACGTAACAAACAATTGGTTCATCAATTAATAGTTGTTGGCCTTTATGGCACATTCAAAACCAATGTTGTGTGAGAATGTTGTGTTTTATATATCCTTGATCAAGAATGTTAACTGACGATAATTATTGTCAATGAGTTATTATCACAAGGAAAAAATAATAAAAAATTAATTATGGAATAGAAATGTTACCTTTTGATATATTATGAATTATTTTCAGAAAATAATAATTAGAAAATAATTTTGGACCAAAATTTGAATGAAGTATTTGTTAGTGGGTAAATCTTTTAGTCTAGCTAACCTCAATCTTCTAATAATTATTTAATTACTAACAATAGGTTCATATTTACTTTCCTTTATTTATTGTAGGGTGAAATTGTTTGAATAGTTAGTTTTGAAAAGATAGGGGTAGTTTGCCATTAATTAGAATGTATGCAAGAAATTAAGATAATAAAGAAATTTGGAAAGATAAGGAACTCATGTGTGGTGAGGAATAATTTTATTTTTATTATTATTTCTTGGATTCATTCCTTCATTCTTTTATTCTCATTCTCATTTTATTAATCCTTCTCATTTTATATGTGTGATTTAATTGGAGATATTTGTGTGTGTGAAACAAGAAAAGAAAGTTCTATTTGTGTCAAAAAAAAAAATACAATAGATTTTGATTGAAGGTTGTGTCATATCTTTTCTTTAGTGTTTTCTTAATTTTTTAGATGCAAAAGAAAATAATTAATATTAGTTAGATGTACCAAGAAAGTAATTGTAATCAGAAAATAGTCAATTTGAAAGCAATAGTTTTCATTTTAGTTAAATTATTATTTGTTTCATTTCTTAGAACATACTTGCTGGAGATTAGTCATTGAATTTAATTAGCATCATGGTAGTTATAACAAGAAGATAATTGTAACAAGAAGGTAGCTGCAATAAGAAGGTAGTTGCAACAAGATGGTAATTATTGCATGAAGGCAACCTTTGGAAGGTAATAGCTACAAACATGAAGGTACTAACTACAAACACAAAGGTAACAAGTCCAAGATGAAATCATGTTTCAATAAAACATGGTTTTGCTAACAAGGAAGATGTTGTCCATTTGTCATCAAATCTTTATTTGATAATAGGATGGAAATTGCTCAATGATAGGGGCTAATGTGTTTGTTGAACATTTTTTCCAACCTCTAGGTCCTTTACTTTGAAGGGTAATAACTCCCTCATTTCTAATTCAAATGTTGTGCAATAAATGACATTGGCAATGCCCAAATGTCATCTACAAAGTTTCTTTGTAACCAAACTAAAGACAAAAAGCTTCACCCCTTTGAGCCCTTAAATGTTTTATCACTACCTTGTCTACCTTAACAATCTTCAATTTTATCCAATAAGGTTTGTTCAAAAATTTCCCCTTCTCACCAAGTAAGGCCAATGGGGAAGGTCTACATATTCACAAAAAAACTTCTATTTTGAGAAGCTTTTAAAGTCTTTGTTTTTTTTTGTTGTTGTGATGGGCCAATCAAAATGGTCCATTCCCCAAAAAAATAAAAACAAAAATCGGGAGGCACCGCTCTAATCAATATTTGACTTTGGGTACATGTATTTCTACTTATATCTAAGGTTGTGAATAGAGTACAATTTCTTAGATTTACATACCCTTGGGGCATGTGCTTCATTAAAGTATATTAATTTTGGGAAAATAAAATGGAATAAATAATATACCCCTACCAATGGGTACATGTGAGTAAAGATATACTTGCACAACATTAATTAAACCCATGTATGACAACATGGTAAAATATGTTAGCTAGAGTCACGCTATTTTTTTGGAAAGTATCCATAAACTATATTTTAATATATTGAATCCATGAATATTATTTAAGTCAATGATCAACAATTATAAGTTCTTTGACTTCATTACATAATATTGAAAAAATAAATGTTTTAATATGCATTTAAGTACATTTTTTTGAAATGCAAATACAAAAAGTACATGTCGTAGTTCTACATAATTGAGTTACAAGTACATGAAAGTACAACATCAATTAAAATTATTATACTTTCAAGTTGATAAAGACCTATTGTGTATGGATATGATTTCAACTTTTCATCATCTAGTCATAATCTATCAAAGTTTTAATGTAAAAGTATCTTCAAAAATTTGAAAACCAATCAATTTAGAGCATATTTTTTGTCCATTTTTCTTATATAGAAATTCCTCAAACTTTATGTACAACCTATAATAAACTCAATAAAGTGCTCTATGATTTCAAAATGTAATTTAAATAAATTTTTAATAAATTTTTAATGTTAATGTTGAAAAGAAATTGTTTTTGAAATTTATTTTTTTTAGGACTACTTTTTTGGCATACTTTACCATGCTTAGACCTTTAGGAATTAAGTAATCTAAACCCAAGAAAATTTTGATTTTATCAAAAAAGTGTAGGTTTGAATTCCAATAAAATAAAGTCTCCACATGTCCCTTAGTTTGTTATATATTGTTTTGCCAAACTAAGGTAGGTCAAGTTACATTATAAACCTCCCTGCCCCAATCAAACTTCATAATTTCAATGGAAAGTGTAATTTACCCATCCTAGAATATCCATCATAATGATGAAACCCCATCAAACTTTATTAAAACAAAACATCCAATGGACAGGGAGAATAAAGAACAAAAGGAAAGGACCCACAACTAGGTCAAAAAAAAAAACCCCTCGATCAAGTGGGCAAGTAAAAAGTGTGGGAAAATTTAGTAATGTACCCAACCCCCCTTGTGACAAGAGGCATGTCAAAAAAGGAAAAGGGAGGTATTCCAAAAATAACATTTAACATTTAACCCTAACTAACAATAACAACTCACCTCAAAACAAATACAACTAGCACTTGTTGCAACATCACTAACACCTTTTATCTATAAAATGCACACAAAATCAAAAGAGGAGGGCCTCTAAATACCTTTGCTGTCCATGCCATGTTAGCACCACGATGAAGAAAATTATCAACTTGTTGATGTAAACACCCAAAGATCTCAATCGCAAGAGGGAAAAACAAGTCTACAAGGTATTGATTTCGATAAAGTCTTTCCTTTGTTTGAGTTGCCATCATCATGGCCACCTCATGAAACAATGTGGCACAGGAAATGAAGTTCACTCAAGTCAAGTTAACAATGATGACATTGGCGAAGGTGTGAATGTCATTAACCAAAAGCACAATGTTGATTCATTGACATGAGGATTAGAGGGTAGGTGGCGGAAGAATGTGAATCTACTCATGTGCACCATGAAAAGATGCATCTCTTGTAATGGATGCAAAAGCATCTCGCATGACATCATAGGATGCCATCCTTTCCCCACCATGAACACAACAAAAAATGTGAATCCCCATGGGGTCTAAAAGTTGGCTACATATGCAATATGACAAGACAAGCCAAGGGCCAATAGATGGGGGAGGCCCAACCTAATGTGCATTATGAAAGAAAAAACATATGAAGTTAAACAAAAAAAAATGACTAGATGGGCAAACAAGCATGCGCTTCCTCCCAGCCCCACACAAGATTTCAGACACGCACAAAGCAAATTCAAAGGCAAGTTAAAGGATGCTAAAAAAAGAATGGTCATCCAATCTTTCTAAAATGTTCTGTTGAAACCAATTTACACCCCTTTCTACAAATTGTTCAAGATGGGGTACACATGACATTGCCACTAAAAGAAGAAACTCCTATGCCAACCTCAAGTGGGCTTGGAATGAAAGCGGACTTGAACTATTCGCCCTTATTGCTTCCAATAAAAACGGATGAAAATCTAATAAGAATTTCAATGTGATTATAAGGGCAATAAGAACCAGTTCCCAAGATAGATTATTAGTGCAATAACCTTTGAGGAAATGAAACCCCTCCAAAAGAAATGGGGAGAGATATTTACCAACACATAAAGGAAGCCTAGAAGCATTATAAAGAACTTGGGCCTAAAAGTTTCCCAAAAACCCCCATAAAGGTCAAATAAAAAACTGCAAGTTAATGTTGAAAGCCTAAAGGGGCGGGGGGAGTGCAACAAATAGGAAAGCCTTTATGTGAAACATTAAGAAAGGATACCAAAAGTGTTGCAACCTTAACATCAAGTTTGTGACTAAGTGTGGAATGCAAAGGCCCATGAGGCCAAGAGGATGTATTTGGGTGTGAAACACACTCTCACGAATGGGGGAGAATGTAAAAGATGGAGCCCAATGACTCCCAAGTGCATTCCCACTTTGGGAATTACATTCATGGGAAAGTCCCAAATGTTCAAAACCTTGGTTGAAAAGGCAAACAGACACCAAATTGGCCCTCATGATACCATTGGAAACTTTTTTAAACGTAAATGTTTAAAGTGCACTTACATTGTTCATTAAAACCTAATATGCATGAGTTATAATCAAAAGAAAGGCTAGGAATCAAATTAGAAATTTGACTTGTGACTACAAATCCCCTTAAAATATAGTCAAATGATCTCCAATTGGGGCGTGTAATACACCATTGACAAGATATTTTTTACGGATATAAGATATTGGCCTTGCATGCTCAAAATAGGTTTGATTTGAGGAAAATATGAGTGTTCAAAGTTTCAAGATAGTAAAAGTCCTAGTTTTGGGACTCCCATTTGGGAATCTTGGGGAAAAATGTCATTTGGATGTAACCCCAACGGAGAGTCACAAAGTATACTATAGGGAGGGGAATGGTGCCTCCTCCGAAAAATTGCGAGCTCTATAAAGCTTGTGTTTGAGGTTATCCTTATTAAGTCCGTTGCATGACTTGTGTTTGATTTACATTAACCGCACTCTTTCCTTGGTTGTGCAAAATGACTTCATGTTAAACTTTTGCTTATGAGTTTGTCCTAACCTCATCCTATAACTCTAACATGCCCTACTACCTCGGAAGTGTTGCGAGTCCAAATCTTTTTTTTTTTTCCATTGTTTCATTCTAGGACTTACATTTGGGTCTTTTAAGAAGTTTGGGGGCGCATCAAAAAATAACTTGAACATCCCCAAACACTGGGAATACATCTACATGGTGAACATCTTTGTTTAAGGTGGCTTACAAAAAGGAAAAAGAAAAAAAATAAAACTAAAAGTTATGCTCAAAACCCTAATGCCATCACAAGGGCAATAAAAACCAAGAGGAGGGGAAAGCCTAAAAAGGAGGCCTAAAACGGACCAAGTTGAATACAAGGTTAAATAGATAGCCCCATGGACACTAACAAAAAGACAAAATGATCAAAAACAGATGTGATGATGGAAACAAGGCCAAGGATGTGGGTGTCATTAACCAAGGAAGGAAAAATATAAGAGGGAAAAACACTCGATGTTCCATTGCAAAACAAAAAAAGTGGGCTAAAGTAAAAAAAAGCCTAACAAGTGGATCGCCCTAGTGCATGTCAAGGACATGAAAAACCACAGAAACAAAAGTTAAAGGAAATGTTTGAGTTTAATTTTCAAACAAGGAACAAGACAAGATTACATGATTCAAAATAAGAACATAAAAACCAAAAACAAGAACACAAGATGTGTAAGACAAATGTGAAAACGAATCTTTATTATACTAACACATGCAAACATGAACATGAAAAGAACATGACAAGGCTATGGTGCAAGATCGTGCCTAAGACTAATGTTGAACATACTAAAGGAAATGAATGGCCTTACTCCTATTTATACCCCTTTGGGGACCTAGTTCAAAAAAGTTTCTAAGGAGGTTTTTATGTGTGCATTAAGAAAAAAAACTTCTTAAAAACCTTCTTAATTGAAAGTCAATTATGAATTAATTGAAACTTAATTGAAACTTAACTTGGGTTTAACTAAGAGTCAATTAAGAGTTAGCTAAAATTTAACTAAAATTTAACTAGGATTTAACTTGGAAATACTACGATTTAATTGGGAGTTAATTAAGAGTTAATCCAGATTTAAGTAAAGTTGACTAACACTTAACTTGGAGTTAACCAAGAATTAACTCAAATTTGATTAATGAGTTCCACAAGGAACAGACTTGGGCTTGTTTGGATATCGTCAATGAAACTCATGCACCTTCTCCATGGCATTTGATAGGTTTTTGATTGGTTCCCAAGTGCGTTTGCTCACATCATACCCATGCCAATGAACAAGATATTGGAGTTGACAATTAAAGATCCTTGAATCTAAAATGTTTTCCACTTCATATTCATGTTCACCATTGACGTCAATAGGTGGAGGGGGATCATGGATTTTTCCGATAATGGTAGACATATGGTAAGGTTCCAATAAGGAAACATGAAACATAGGATGGATTTTCATAAAACTTGAAAGCTTGAGTTGGAAAGTCATAGCATTGATTTGTTTCACAATGAGGAATGGACCTAGCCTTTGATGATCCAACTTCTCTGATGGCCTTGTTGTTTTGATATGTTGTCATCGAAGCCAAAACTAATCCCCAACCTTGAAGCCAAGTTGTTTTTATCTATGTTCGTTAACATTATCTTTGTATTGCTTTTGCATTTTTTCAAGGTTGGATATAAGTTGAGCTCGAATATCCACTAACCACATGGTTCAATCCTTAATTACTAGATTCACAATTCTGTGCACACCTTGAATGTCAAACTTGGGGTGCAAACCATTATTTACAAATAAAAGTGTTTGCTAGGTTAATGAATGCATTGTGTTGTTGTAGGCAAACTTTACCATGGCCAAAAGTTCTAACCAATTATCTTGATGATAATTAGTTGTGCACCATAAATACTACTACAAGACTTGATTGACCAGTTTTGTTTGCCCATCTGTTTAAGGGTGGAAAGTTAATGACAACTTCACCTTCACACTTAAAAGCTCAAATAGTCATTTCCAAAACTTAAATGCAAACTAAGGCCCATGATTGAAAATGATATATTTAGGAAAACCATGATACTAAAAAACATGATCAAGAAATAACTTGGATGTTCCTTTGCCAGTTATTATTTTGGTACACAAAATGAAATGAGTCATTTTCGTCAAATGGTCCACCACCGCCAAGATGGAATCATAAAAACTAAAAGGTAGAGGTCTATGATGAAATCCATAGAAATTGAAAACCATGGGGATGCAAGGATCAATAATGGTTGAAGGAGACCATGAAGGTGATGACAAAGATTTTTTGTTCGAACACAAACATCACAAGATGCGACAAATTCCTTCACATACTTCCAAAGTTGTGGCCACCAATAATTTTGAAACACTAACTCCATGGTTTTGTTGAATCTAAAATGGCTTACAACCAAAACATCATGTTTAACTTGGAGAACTTGAAGTCATGTAAGGCCATCAAAAACATACAAAAAACCATCACAATAAAATAGACCATCTTGAACCCTGAACTTAACATGATCACTAGAAAAAATCTTAGAATTGATGATGACTCCTTAATTGGCCTTAGATGCTAATAGCAAGAGGGTCCTTTTTCAAATCTTCATGAATTTGACAAAAAAAGGTTATTTCATTAGAAATTACTAGCAATGCTTAAAATCGAAAAATGTTTAGGTTTGAAAATGACATCACGTTGTTGTTCGTAAGCAACATCTCTTTACTTAGGCGTGAGGTATGAATGACAAGACAACACATCATGTTTCCTTTACTGGAGCCCAAGATGATATCTGATGATAAACTGGAATTTAGACAAAAGAATGCCCACCGAACTTGGTGTTGATTCAAAACATGAATTGTCATGAAATATTGCAACTTCTTATGGTTTAAATACACAATGATTTCATGTTGAGCTCCTTCAAACAAATGACACCATTCCTCAAAAGCATCCACCATGGCTAAATTTTTTATATCATGAATCTCATAATTAATTTCCACAGGAGAAAAATTAGAAGAATGAAAACCAATAGGATGAAGAAGATTATTTTGTCCAAGTTGTGGAAGCATGACACCTACTCCAAAGTTGGAAGTGTTTGTCTCCAAAACAAAAGGTTTGGAAAGGTCTAGATGAATCAAAGGTGGGATAGTTGTGAAAGAAGCTTTCTAAAGCATTATCATCTTCAAATCCCCAAGAAAAATATTGATCTTTCTTAGTCACCAGAATAAGAAGGGCCACTATTGAAGAATATGGGCAATGAAACGTCGATAAAAGTTGACAAATTTAAGAAAACATTTGACATCTCAAACAAAAGTTGGAGTTACCTAATCAATAATGGTCTAAAATTTGCAAGGATCCATGTGAATACCATCTTCAAAGATGACGTAACCCAAGAATTCCACTTCAGATTGATGGAGTTCACACTTTTCCAATTTGGCATAAAATCCAACCTCCCAAAGCTTTTCCAAGACCAAATGTACATGGCGTTCATCATTTTCCATGTTCTTTGAGAAAATGAGGATGTCATCGATGTAACAAACCATGAAATCATCCAAATACTCATGAAATACATTGTTCATTAGATGTTGAAAAATAGTAGGCATGTTAGTAAGGCCAAATGGCATCACAACATATTCAAAATGGTCGTAACGGGTCTAAACACCATCTTCCATTCATCACCTTTTTGAATGTGCACCAAGTTGTATGCTCCACATAGATCGATCTTGGTGTAACCTTGGCATGATTGAATTAGTCCAACAACCTTGAGATCAGGGGCAAAGGGTACCGATTCTTGATAGTGACTCAATTAAACCCATGGTAATCGACACACATTTACAGGGGGCCATCTTTTTTTTTGACAAATAAGATTAGGGCACCAATTGGAGACTTGAAATGTCAAATGAACCCCTTTTTGAAGTTTTCATTAATGTATTCACAAAGTGTTGCAAATTAATTTGTCTTATGACAAATTGTAGATGGGTCCAAATGGAAGTTGTGCTCCTTCCACGAGATCAATGGCATAGTCATATGGTTGATGTCTAGGCAAGGTGTCTGCACTTTTTCTTCTCAAACACATCTTTGAATTCTTGGTGTTGGGAAGGAATTTGATGTAGATGTGGTTCAACATTTGGTGAACGAAAAACATAAATCAAGAATGCATCTCCTTTCGTGGCAACTTTCATGAAAGTTTTTGCTCCAATGAACAAAAGCTTGGGGCACCTAGGCCTTCTTGTACCACCAAGGTCTCCCTATTGCTTCAAATTTTGCCGATTTCTAATGAGGGTTTCACACTCTAGGACCTTGTGCTGTGGTGTTTGAAAATGAAAACTCTTCGTATGCAAATCCACTCATGGATTATGTAGAACAAGCCAAGACAATCCAATGATGATAGGATTTCTTAGGGATGAAATGACATTGAAAACTACCTTATTGGTGTGGGAACCAATGGTAACATTCAATGGCTTGGTTTCATGGGTGACTAGTCCCAATGAAAAGCTCCAACCATCAATGACCTCAACTGGCATTTGTGTGTTTTTTTCCACTAGAACCAACTTATATTGTCACACCAATTCCTTGTCCATAAAACATGTTAATGTGCCATAATTAAAAAGTGTTTGGGCCTCCATCATCACAAGCTTCTTACATTTGATAATGATTAGTACCAAAAAACATGGTGTTAGGTTTCAAAATAGGCTAGGACCATTCTCATTACACGATGCATTAAGGTCTAACCTTGCGGTCCTTATTAAAACTAGACATGTTTATTTTTTGATTCCTTTGGTTGTGGACTGGTAATAGAGATGGTGCATGCTACATGTGGTCCACAATTTTTTGGACACTCATGAGCAACATGACCTAATTTTCCACAATATAAACAAAGATTATTTGTATGTTGGCATTGCTTCTTTTGCTCCATGAACGACTTGAATCTTGTTTTATCAATTTGCATGGGGTCGTCCTCTAGCAAGGTTATCAAAGGTTGGGTTGGCATTACAGGTAGAAAACTCTTTTGTGTTATCGATGTGAGTTCATGGTGCCTTTTTTATTGACATTCCAAGAACATGTTATCACATCGAACAACTTATGCAATGACTTAATTTAATGTTGAAAGGTCTGGCAAGGTGAATAGTAAGTCCTTCACATCACCTTGTAACCCAAACTAAAATTGACTTATGAATGTTGCCTCAACCTGTGAAATATTGCAAACCAACTTTTTGAACTTTGATGCATATACCATAACTGAACATGATCCTTGACAAATAGATCGTATTTGATGTTAAACGTGTGTTCTTTGTTCAAATCTCCAAAGGTGGCATTAAATTTTTTAAGAAACGTTTTAAAATCGTTGAGCAAGGGTGATTAATGCTCTAACAGAGGTGCTAACCAAGCAAAGGCCATGCCTGACTTGAATTAGGCCAATTGAATACCATTGAGGATGAAGTCAAATGACCAAACGCATTTAGTTGACAAAACTTCGAAACTTTGAATGTGTGCCATCAAACTTGTCAAGTAGGGTTTAGGGTTTAGGGTTTAGCCCAGGTTTTAGGGTTTAGGTTTAAATCCATGGCTCCTTTGGTTGGGGTTGCATTGTTGAAACGCATCCCAAGTAGGTCAAAACTTGATTGGTTTACAAATGAACAACAAATTCATGAAGTGCTTAGTTTTCCTATTCAAGATTCCTAAGGACAGCAAGGACTTTTTGCATGGATGTAAACATGATGAACACCGTGAAATATGACACCAACAAGAGGTGGGTAATCCATAACCTCAGTCAACAAGAAGTGGGTAATATGTGCCTTCTTGAAAAAAATTCCTTTGAAGAAGAGGGGTAATCCATAATCAACTCTAAAATAAATCTAACTTTTAATTAACTTATAGATGCAAAAATAAATGTAAACCTGATGGAGTATGTTCAAATTGTTAAAGACATGAAAAACCACAAGAACAAAGACTAAGGGAAAGGCCTAAATCTCATTTTCAAACAAGGAACAAGATAAGATTATGTGATTCAAAAACAAAAATACAAAAATAAATAATAAACACATGAAATGTGCAAAACAAACATGAAAACAAATCTTTATTATGTTAATATATATAAACATGAACATGAAAAAAACATGACAAGGCTATGGTGCAAGATTGTGCTTAAGACTAGTGTTGAACAAATTGAAAGAAATGAGGGGTCCCATTCTTATTTATACCCTTTTGGAGGCCTAGCTCAAGGAAGCTTTTATGTGTGCATCAAATAACTAGGAAGCTTCTTGAAAACCTTTTTAACTAAGAATTGACTATGAGTTAATTGAAACTTAATTCGGACTTAACTAAAAGTCAATTAAAAATTAAATATAATTAAAAATTTAACTAAAAATTAATTAAGATTTAATTGGGAGTTAACTTGGAGTTAACTGGGACTTAATTGAAAGCCAATTACGATTTAATTAAAAGTTAATTAAAACTTAGCTAGGAGTTATGGATGAATATTATGGATGAATTCCATCTATTGGAAGATGGAGTTTAATGTTCATATTCGTCATAATGCATACCAACAAACAAAAGGAGGACAAACAAATCCCTCAAAAGGGAGTGATGACTAAAAGAAAAATTATTGAACATAAAAATAAATAAATAAATAAATAAATGTAATAATTAGCTTCCCACTATCTGAGTTCCTAGAAAATGGTTATACGTGAAATGGAATGGAAGGCATTCATGATGTCCACATGAAGCACCATCCAATTGGGATGATTGTCTAAAATAGTTTGCATACCATGAACCACATCTCACATTCACCCTTAACAACCACACCAAACTAATGTGGCAAAAAATGCAAAGAAAACACGTCATGGAACTGAAAACACAAAGCCCTATTATTAGCTAATAAAATGTTTTGTTCACTACTATCAATTAAACACCACCTAAAGGTTTGGCCAAAGTTAAAAACCTAATGATGCTAAGAATATAAATAATATATTTTAAGATATAACCTATGGCCACATGGAAACCTAGTTGCTGGAACTAGATGAAACCACTCACTAAATTATTCTTGTCAAATGAATCCTAGAAATGTTTGAAGGCCATGGTTAAAGGACCTCCTTTGAACAAATGGAAAATTTTTATTAGTGTTGACTTAAAAGAATTAAAAGTAAACTCAAATTTTACATATGATTACAAATCCATCAATGAATTTAAGCAAAGGGAATTTGAGCTTGAAAGATGTAAAACTCAAAACATGCTAACAATTTTAGAAAAGGTTAAAGTTAGGGCAAGGGGGTTAAAACCTTGGGAACTCGTGCGAACTCCCTTACATGCCCAATAATTAACTTTCATTCAAGCCAACAAATGGGGTGAAGGACAAGCACAAAATCTAAAGAAGACATGGTCGTCAAATGCTTGTGCCTTAAAAAAATGTTACATTCGGAGTTTTTCCTAATCACTTAATGTTGTAACCCTAAATTTAGGCTCGTGACTAAGGTAAGGGTTTGCAAAGGTGTAGGCCAAGAGTGAAGCCTAGGAATCACATTTCATACTCCCAGGAGTGTAAGAGAGTGTGAAGGAATAAACCCACACACTCCCAAGTGGGCTCCCATTTTGGGAGTTGGAGTCTTTATGGACTCCCGAATTTTTAGAGGGCGATTGCAAGGATCAAAACTCATTGGATTGAAGAGTTCCTTACATCATTGAAAATATTTTGGAACTTATATGTTTAAAATGGGCTCGCATGACCCATTTGGGTACTTAAAACATAAGTTATGGCCAAAAGAAAGGTCGGGAGTCAAATTGCCAATTTGACTCCCAACCACTAAAAGTCAAGAATCTCC
>Ga0116231_10005727_pt1 | contig 24281 bp, 22 predicted proteins | sample S1TSphgellanicum_2_FD_89695 | JGI IMG/M metagenome (GOLD analysis project Ga0116231, IMG submission 89695) | Host-associated microbial communities from peat moss isolated from Minnesota, USA - S1T2_Fd - Sphagnum magellanicum MG | ecosystem: Host-associated > Plants > Peat moss > Unclassified...
CACAAATAATTAAGAGAAACAACATAAAAGAAAGTAAAAAACTTTTTTTTTAAAATAAAAAAAAAAAAAATTAAGTTAACACCCCCCCCCCCCCCCCCCCCCCCCCAAATAAAATTTTTAAAACATAATCTAGAGGTTAAAGTAGAGCACAAAGGGGTGAGCCAATAAGGTGGCGCAAATGTGCCCCCAAGGGATGTTTCTTATCTTTTTGAAGGGGCGGGGGCTTGATTTCCCATCAAGGTCCCATCAAATTCCTCTTGTTCCCATCAATATCTTGTCAATTTTTTTTGTTCTTATCAAGTTCTCAAACAATTATTGTGAAATTTATCTTGTTCCCATCAATAACCCATCAAAATCCTTTTGTTCTCATCAAGTTCCGATCAAATTCCTTATATTCCCATCAAATTCCCACCAAATTCCTCTTGTTCCCATCAAGTTCCCATCAAATTCCTTCTGTTCCCATGGCTAGGTATGGAGGATAGGCAGGTGAATACGAAGGTGAACGGTGAGACTCGTGAGAGACTCGGGCAGAGTGTTAAACGGAGCGCCGCAGTTCGTGGGCAGGCCGGAAGGGGAGCTACGGGGCAGGCGGACGTCTGCCGGGTGCGGCAGAGCGGAAAGTCGAGATTTTCTGCCTGCCAGGTTTAGGGTTTAGTGCGCGACCCAAGAATAATCAGGCTCCTTGCCAAGCTTTCGCAATTAGGTGAGTGGCAGCACAACAACGAAGAGAGAGAGAGAGAGAGAGAGAGAGAGAGGAGACGCAGAAGAAGATGGGGAGGAAGCTGAAATCGGATGCCACACTCACCTACGCAGCGGATGCTTTCCCTTTGCATGTGGTCGCTGCAGCGTTGGTGGGCGGCCTGTCCATCTCCACTGAGCCTTCGCTACCGCCCGCTTCCATCCCTGTTCTGTTGCTATCCTCAGGGTGAGTTTCTTTTCCTGTCACCTTCATGCCTGATCGCAATCCTCCTCCTCCTCTCTCTCTCTCTCTCTCTCTCTCTCTCTCTCTCTCTCTCTGTGGTTTGTCCAGCCTACTTTCGGGCTTTGGAGGGAAGTCACATTTGTTGACATTGTTGTTGTTGTCCCCAGGGAGGAGCTACAAGGAGCTGGAACCCTTGTAAGATACGTAGGTCGTCGGAGCAGTCTTCCCAACTTCTATGGTGCAGATGCCCTCACTGCTTCTCAGGTTCCTTGTCTTCTTCTTTTTCTTCTTCTTCTTCTTCCTCAAGCCCTTGTTCTTGCCCTACCCATCCAAATCAACCCTGTTCTTGCCCTTTGCATCCATACCAACCTTGTTCTTCTATGCATTCAAATCAATGTCGTCTGAATGGTGGACACTGTTATTTGTGCATTTGTAGATTGACGAGTGGCTGGAGTATGCACCGAAAGTCAGCATTGGAGCAGAGTTTGAGAGTATTTGCAAATACACAGACTTTTACCTTACTTTCCGAACCTTCCTTGTTGGATATGACATTTCCATAGCAGATGTCACGCTGTGGGCTCATCTTGCTGGTACACTTCTTTCTCCTTTCTCCTATTTTCTGGAGCTTGCACTGGAATAATAATCACAATCTTTCTTGCAACCAGTTTGGCAAAACTCTCTCCTTTCTCCTGTTGCTGGAGCTTTTGTACTGTAATTGCAATCTTTCTTGCAACCAGTTCAATGAAATTCCCTTGTTTTTTGTGTTTTTTTGACAGCATCAGGTCAAAGATGGGAGAGTTTCCGGAAGTCAAGCAAGTTCAACAACTTGGTGCGCTGGTATAATTGTATTCTGGCACAGTATCCAGACCTTGGGAATCTTGTGAGCAGATACACAGGCCGGCGAAGCACGGGATTGCCTGAGGGAGCTAAATCAGCATCAAGTGCCAAAACAAATGGGTTGGCAGCTGACAAGAAGGAGAAGGTGGAAGGCTCTTTTGATGTTGATCTTCCTGGAGCGGAGATTGGCAAAGTTTGCACAAGGTTTCCACCAGAACCAAGTGGATATCTGCACATTGGTCATGCAAAAGCTGCTCTTCTAAACCAGTACTTTGCGCAGAAGTACCAGGGCAGACTTATTATCCGGTTTGATGATACGAATCCCACCAAAGAGAAGGACGAATATGTTGAAAGTATACTTTTTGACCTCGAAACTCTGGGGGTCAAGGGTGATGCTATCACTTACACATCTGACTACTTTCCGCAGCTCATGGAGATGGCAGAGAAACTAATCCAAGAGGATAAGGCTTATGTAGATGACACGGACCGTGAGCAAATGCAAAAGGAAAGGGGTGATCGCATTGAATCTAAGTGCCGGAACCAAAGTGTTGCAGAGAATATGGCACTCTGGAAAGAGATGGTTGATGGCACTGAGAGAGGGAAACAATGCTGTGTACGAGGGAAGCTAGACATGTCTAGTGATAATGCCACTTTGCGGGACCCTGTGTATTACCGGTGTAATCCTACCCCTCATCATAGAGTGGGTACCAAGTATAAGGTTTACCCTACCTATGACTTTGCATGCCCATATGTTGACAGTATAGAAGGTGTTACACATGCGCTTCGGTCAAGTGAATACCACGATCGAAATGAGCAATACTATCGGGTTCTAAAAGACATGCAAGTGAGGCCTGTGCATATCTGGGACTTCAGTAGACTCAATTTTGTGTACACATTACTTAGCAAGCGTAAGCTCCAGTGGTTTGTGGACACTGGACGGGTGGAGGGATGGGATGACCCACGTTTTCCAACTGTGCAAGGCATTAAGCGACGTGGTCTCACTATAGAGGCTCTCAAGCAATTTATCTTATCCCAGGTTTGTAGTTATGAGGCTGATGATATTGTTTTGGCAGCAATCTTTTTTTTTTGTGGTGGAGTTGTGCTGCTGCTGCTGTATTTTGTGACATTTTGCTCCAGAATTCACCTTTCTGACCATAGATCATGGGTTCAGGGCAACGGTTGGTTGGACCTGCCCATGGATATAAGGCATCTCAAACCCATGCTGCATCTGAAAGTTTGGAATTGGTTACAAAATTCTGTGGTGAACTTGATGGGTTGGCAGGGGGCATCCAAGAACTTGAACTTGATGGAGTGGGACAAGCTCTGGACCATCAACAAGAAACTGATTGATCCCGTCTGTCCCCGGCACACAGCTGTCTTTGCAGATGGAAAAGTTATTCTCAATTTGAGCAATGGCCCTGATGAGCCCTTTGTTCGTGTGATTGCTCGCCACAAAAAGTTTGATGGGGCAGGGAAGAAGGCAACAACCTTTACCAAAAGAGTGTGGCTAGATCAGGTTGACGGTGCTGCTGTCTCGGAAGGCGAGGAAGTGACTCTTATGGATTGGGGCAATGCTGTCATCCATAAGGTAGAGAAGGATGAGAATGGGGTTGTGGTTGGGCTGTCAGGAGCACTTCATTTGGAGGGTTCAGTGAAGAGCACTAAGTTAAAATTGACATGGCTTCCTGAGACAGACGAGCTGCTACCCTTAACTCTTGTAGATCTGGATTACCTTATTACCAAGAAAAAGGTATTTGGATGTCCGTTTTTTCTGCTTTGTCCTTCCTCATCCTCTCCCTTTCTCCTCTGTCTTCTTCATTTTTGGTATCTTTGACTCTACCTTCTTCTTTGGGTCCCACCATCTTTATCTCAGTTCTGTTTCACTGTCACCTTCAGTCTTCTTGTTAAAGGATGTTGCTGTTCTGAGTTACTCATTCAGTGCCATTGATTGCCTGGATTGCACTTGGTGTCCCAAGAATAAGCTTCAAGATTCAGCACAAGTAATTCCATGTGTACTTTGCTGACTCTTCTGACATATTGATGACATGCAGCTGGAGGAGGATGATGATTTTGTTTCAGTTCTCAATCCAAACACACGATCTGAAACCCTGGCACTTGGGGACTCTAATTTGCGGAATGTGAAGCGGGGTGAAATTCTGCAATTGGAGCGCAAGGGCTATTACATCTGTGAGACACCATTAATCCGGTCTACAAGGCCTATTGTGCTCATTTCTATTCCAGATGGCAGGCAGCGACCTGCTCCAGGAGAATTTTTAGTCAAGTAACTCTGACATGGATTCTTTTGAGGTGCTGTCTGCAAATGCTATTGTATTTTCTTGCATTCTGCCAATGAGAGTGCTTCCTTTCAACTACAGTCAAGGAACCATGTGATTTGGTACAATATATTTGCAAAAGTTCAGTATCAATGGTGAATAGACATACAATTCATGTTTATATATGTGCAATGGTGATTCATGCTTAAATTATGAGAATGGAGTTGGCCTGTATGTTTGCTACAAGTTACAAACATGTCACCTACTTACCAATGTCACTGATATGATTCAAACACAAAAAGAAGAAGAGACATTAACTGGTGCAGCAAAAATGTCCTTCAAGTGTCACCGTGTCATCTGTTTGCCATCTTCTGGGGTCTTCTTGTTGAAGAGGTTGTTGCATCACCAAAATAGGAAGGATGTCTTGGGCAACAACAATGGCAACCCCAAGGATTTTTTTTTTCCCACCAAAAGGTTGCATTTGTTGGTGTACATCTCCATGCCAGTAATCTGCCTGCAGTGGAAAGCTGAGCTCCTATTCCTTTGACATCAATGTGCAAATTGGAGATGAAAGCTCAAACCGTAGGAGAAGCTGTACCTGTACCAGCTCCAGCTCCTTGAAGCTCAGCATCAAATTCTTCATTCCTTTCTGGTGCAGGACAAAGCTTGTTCCAGACACCCAGTGCTAAAAAATGTAGTGTTCAAATGGATGGCAAGAAGATCCTAATAGTGATAATCTGCTCCAACTTAATGGGCACCTGTCCAATGCACATGGTTGTGAATCTCATCATAGAGCACAAGAATAAGAGCAGCTCCTGTTCCTTGGCCCATGTTAGTTACTGCTCCTTTTTAAAATGCCATAACCCCCTCAGTGGAGTAGATCTTCTTCCAGCAATCAAGTGTGCTATTATACATATTCTTCTCAAGCCATGCCTGCATCATCATCCACTGGCACACTGTATCTAATGGGTAAGTAACCATAGTGGAACATTTCAACCTCAGCAAGTCATGGGATCCCAAAAGAAGGAAATTTCTTGTTGCCAGACCAACCTGTTAATATCTCTGATGATTGAGCCTTGAAACTCAATGGGTGCCTTGAGCTCCACAAGCATTATAGGCTCCAGGATTGCTGGTCCACCTGCCATATCTGTACTGAAGGTCACAGATACAGATACAGACAAAGACAAAGACACAGATAGAGACACAGCTACTTCAGCTCTCCTCTCCCCTTATACTGAGAGCTGAAGGTTTTGGTTTCTTGACTCTTTGTTTTGCTCACCAGTAGGTGTTTATGTTCGTTCAGCCTTGTTAAATTCCAAACCTGCAAATCACACCCCATAACAAAAGCATGAAAACACGAAGACACAAAGAAAGACAGAACAGAGAGATAGAGAAGACAAACATTCTTTGGATGCTTGTTTTTGTTTTCAGTGCAGGTTTTGTTCTGGTGGAATGTACGTACCTACTGCTCTGGCTGTTGTCATGCTCCTCCAATAATGAAGTGCATTCTCGGCCATTGCTGCTCTTCTAATTGAATTCTCTCAAACTCCGGCTCCTTCAGCTCTCCTGTCCTCTTATAGTGAGAGAGAGAGAAAGAGAGCTTGTGTGCGACTCTGTGAAGAAGTGAACAACTTTAGTCTGCAAAACACACACACAAATGATGAAGAGAAACATACATCAGTTTTGAGACATCATGTGCAAGAAAGAGTTTAGACTTGAAAAAGTTGAAGAGGTGGCTCTTGGAATCAATCTCATGGATATCATCCAGTGCAGCTTCCATATGGTCTAGCCATCTTGCTTCTGCTTCCTTGGTCACTGCATATGGATCATGCCTTCCTATCAAGGCTGGGTGTCCTGCCAAAAAGCAAAGCAAGCATGACCTGATTCAATGGACTTCATGATATGTTTCTCATGCAATCTGCTTGGCAGTTAATAATCATGGCTGCAATGAGCTGCAGGACAGTAATCTTATAGATTAGCAAAATTGGCAGCAGTTGCTGGGTCGACAATGTTCTGCAGCAATATATAACTACCTCTTCTTTGCCCATAGAGTGGTGGACCACCCACTCATTGAATGCAAAACTCATATTGGTTGCAGATGGCCTCCTCCTTGGTGGAATTACTGAAGATGCTTTGAAACCAAGTCTGATCGTCCTCAAACACACTGTTGATCACAAAATCACACTCTAAATCAGAAACTGTTCATATTGTTCAATGTGCAAGCTGCACAGGCTGCATGCAGTGGTGCTCAATCTAGAAAGAAACCAGAGCTGCTGATGTACTCATGAGATCAAGTAATTGGTTTCAAGATTTTGAGAAGTTGCACACATACATACATGCAGTAGTACTGATCATCAGCCTGCTGCTGTTGCTGATCATGAGCTTTTCTCTTACTTAACTACATATCAAGTATAAAAGTTGGTGGAGAGCTTGATGAAGGTGTCGAAGCCCAATCTCTCGTACAAATTCAATTTGTCCATGGAGAATGCATCCTCCTGCTTTATTCCATTGTTCGCTGTTGCTTGTGCATGCAACCACTGCATCTTCTAATTCTAGTTTTACCAGAGTCATGCCACTTAATCCTGCAGTTTCCAATATGTTCCAGCTGCTGCTACTGCTACAGGAACTAGCTAGTTATACACTTCCGCTTTACCACTTGTGTTTTGCCACATGCTACAATGAGCTACAAAATTGTAATGCCTGCAGACATTTTGGACATACCTCGTCAGCTCAAATTTCCAAAAACAGTATTTGACCAAGATTAGTGCTGTTGCTTAAAACATACACATCTCAGTAACCCTTCAGCAAGGTAGTTATGCATAAGAATTCACCTATAACTTCAGGTCTACACACTGGAGCATTCGTGCACTTGTCCTGGATGCGCATTGAGCATGAGATTGAAAGACAGGGCCATGAAATGAGTAATGTGAGAACATTGGGTAAACATGCATGTTCCGCAAAGATGCCTGTTGCATGGCCCCATCAAGTAGCATTTGGATTCTCAGCTCACTTGCAGAAGGCATGGGCTTCACAAATGCTCCATAAGATGCCAAAGCACTACATACCCCACATCCTAGAATTAGTTAAGACACACACAATGCATGTAGTGTTCATGCAAAAGAAAATACCCCAACATCTATGTGCAAGGTTTCTATGTTGCAAGAGGGAGGGTTGAGAGAATGTTGATACAATCAAATAGTGACCCAACAACTAAAGTTGCCCAGAGCTTGTACTCAAGCACAATAGAATAATTCGCCTTTGGGGTCATACTAGTGTATGTCAGGCCATTTGTGCAATTGTATGAAACTGGTGAAATCAGGAAATTTGTGTGGATTATTAGCACACATTGTGAAAGCACACGATTGGGGAAGAACTTTAGCATACTTGGTTGAAATCAGAGAAGAAAGGTAACATGGTTGTATTAAGCCAAGCAATGGGCCAACACACTGTCCAATGGTACCCCACCACCTACATCAGACATGGAATAATTATATGTTGTGTTCATGGAAACTAATAACATTATAGGCACCAAGTCCCCCTTTCATGGCTTTGCTGTCAGCCTTGGCACAGCCCCCTAACAGACCTTTTCTGATGTTCTAGAGAGTTCAACTAAGAGGGCATTCATGTCAAAGAAACCTGTTCTGGGTAGTTTTGAAATTGGGTGGCTGCCTTGGTTTCATACACCCAGCTAGGAGCAAATAGGGCACTAAATCTCTTAAGCAACATGGTAAAACTATTCCAGTATCAAAATCAGCTTAAGCAACAATTGTGGTATCTCTTAAGCAACATGGTATCTCTTAAGCACAATTGATAAGAGATATCAAGAGATTCCAGTTGTATCAAAATCAGCTCACTATCAGAGGCAGGCTTCTACCCATGTCCCAATACTACATCACCTCTTAATCTTGCAAATTTCACATCAGAAAGACAAACAGATTCTACTTAAATCTATCACCACCAAACTTTTTGAATGCAGCAGTAAGGACTGGAAGACAATGCATTAACCAAGAGATCAGGAGAGTTACACTCTGTTACAGTGCACTTGATCAGTATTTTTCCTGATATTGTAATGTGTATGATCAAAGTGTATCTTAAAAGTCATCTAGTGGTTGCATATAGTGCAACCTGCCATCATAATGATCAAAACAAGTTTGTCTCAGGGAAAGAAATCTCTTACACAGCTTCCTGCTTGATGGCAGCTAAAGAGATCAAGGCACTCTGCTTCTCTCTACATCCATTCTGCAGATCCTCCTGCAGCAACTTCATCATTGGGTCATTGACTCTTCTATCCAGTCCTGAAATGCCACCCTAGCATCCACTGCTGACTAGTTGCAACTAGACACTAATTTTGAACAATAAATGCCTCAAAACTGCAAAAGCCTGATCTCTTATCCAACATGGTAAAACTACTCCAGTGCAACACAGTGGAGCAGGATACCACAATTGATTTATCCACTTTTGCAAGTTTCAGTTCTTCCTCTCCTTTAAACCTAGCCTCTCTCTCCTGTATTCATGAATAACACCCAGAACAATCTATTTAGCATCAACAGAAAAATGCTGGAAAATGAGACACTTTTACCCAGAAACATGTCAATTCATGACTAGCAATAATTGTGCAATGTGAAAATACCCATATGAGAAAAGGTAGATCCAGATTCTTGTACATTCAGATCACACCCAATGCTCACTCTTGTAAGTTGAGGCTAATTGATCTTTTTTCCTCTTTGAAAGATTTTCCTTCCTTCCTAGGTTTCTGCAATATGCTTCAGCACAAACTCACATGGGCAAGTTCCATTCGAGTCACTTTTAGTGAAGCCTCAACTTCTTGAAGGTTCTCTTGAAGATTGAACAATTCATGGTAGGCATGTTTCTTTTCCTCTCCAGCAATTGAGATTTTCTTTTGAAGTTCAAATCCCTGGAAAACATTGCATGGTGAAATATTCAGTCGTGGGCTTTTGCAAGTTGAAACTTCACTGGAGCTTGCCATCTTTGACAGAGTTCTCATGGCAATAATCTATGTGTAGTCAGACAGAAAGTTCATTTTGAATCTCAAGTAGGGTAAATCAAGACAAGTCTCAATTCCATTTACCACATTGAAGTGAAAAACACTACACAAATGTACAACTTTAACTAGGCAACTTATCAAATGCAAAGGAGCTCAAGAAGAGCCAGCACAAAGACCTCTTTAAGAGAACAGACATACCCCCCCAAGTAAACTCTGAGCCTCCTCAGTGTAGTCCCATGCTGCCATTGTACTGGCATTGTTGTATTCTTTTCAGCATCCCATCCCTCCTCAAGCTGGTTGACACCTTCAAGGGCATGGAGAATGAGCATAAACCTACTGTATCTTGCAGGAGAGAAATGTAAACCAAGATGTGGAACTCGAATTGCAAGCTGTGTTGAAGGGCAACAGAATCTGAATTGTCTTGCACCTGAATCTGGGGCACAAGTGTCAACGAATAACCCTATTTTAATGTGTAGAGGTTGTGATAATGTTTGTTCCAAATGGTTTGTTCTTCTGGAAACTACTGTATTGTAAAACACAACATACTTGCCATCTATCTCCAAGAACCATTGTTGGTCAAATACGGCAGGGATCTGGTTCCAAATATTTTTATCAGTCATCCCGCTAGGTCAACCATCAAGAGCCAGCAGTGTTTTGTGTAGTCTAGTAACACACTAAACTCTTGAATGCTTGTCAATCTACCAATGGAGGCAATCATTTCCTTATACCACAATGCATCCTTGACAGGGACCAATATATATTTCTCTCCTAATGCATGAATTACCAGGTGAAACATTGTCCTAATTGTCCACTGTGAGGATAGCTTTTCAATACATTTGGGCATTCCTGCTCCAAGACCGTCTGAGCTGGTCTCATCTACAAAAAGTACTATTTTCTTCTTCATGACATTTATGTTACCAATCATCGTTGCAATTTCACCTGTCTCACTTTTCTTCATCAAAAGGGTCACTCTTGGCACACTGATGGCTAGACAACATTATCAGAATATGGTTACACTAACAAGGAGCCTTGCCAAAAAGTGGCCACAAGCAACCATGTACAGCAGGTGAAAGAAGGGAGTTGTTGACAAGCCCTTGTAGAACTGACCTGATCAAGCACAAGTGACATTCCACAATGGTCAATAATTGGCAAAACAGTGCCCCCATGATTGGATTGCACTGAATCAACACCCAAATCATGACCAATTGCACAACCTGGGAAGGATGGTGAGGATGAGAAGAATGGTAAATCTGACCATTGTAATTTTCCCTCCACCAAAAAGGCAGAAAGCCCATCAATCTGCAGTCCTTACAGTTCCTTGCAAATATTTTTGGTGAATCAAAAGCTCAAGGTACCTAGCTGTAAATTATGATCTGTTGAGATGTTATTGTGAGTATGATATGGGCTTTCCAGATACACCAAGAAACAGTCCATTGTCTGGATGGAGACAGCAAGAGATAGAACACCTTGCAATTCATCCAAATTCAGTCAAAGACAAAGCTATGACAGAACAAAGACACTGTAGATCTATATGCATTTTACCTCAGAATGGAATCGTGGAACTCACAACCTCAGCCAACCTCCACCATACTGACAACTTTCTCTTGCCCATTATCTGTCATGTTACTGTCATCATCAGCTGAAGTGGTGGATGACATTTCCTCACTTGTGATCTCTCTCTTCGACTCTAGCATGCTCACCAAGGACCTTGATCCTGAAAGCTCCACATTGAGCTGGTTGACTGTAAGAATTTTTGCAGAGAGGTTGGCAAGAGCAACTTCAAGGTATGCAGCAAGATGACATGCCTCCCTCTTCACCTCCTGGGCCTGCATCTCACTAACCAGGCATCATCTTCCAACCTCTTGTTGGCCAGCACAACATCTGAGTCTGCATTCTTTCAACTCAACTCTCTGCAACAGTCAGCTTCACAACAAGAATCTCTCTCTCATTTTCATTTGCCATGATCAGCTCCAGTACCTCCCAAAGCTGATCTTGCATTGTTTTTAGTGAAGAATATAGTTCCAACAGGTTTCTGTCACGTTCCTCAGTAGTGCTGGAAGTGATTCGGAGCTCACCAGTAAGTGAAGAGATCAAAGTCTGGGCATCTCCAAATTGAGACAAGATCTCTTCAAGCTATTCAATCTGACTCCTGCACCTCTCAATTTTTGAATTTTTAGAGGTAGACTCTCGTCTTGCAACATGAGTTCTGCCTTCTTGAAGCCTTCTCACCTCTTGTTCCAGTTACCATCTGCATTGCTTCATTTCCACCATCTAGGCCTCAGTTGCACCTAAGCTTCTTTCTAGGCCCCTCTGCATCTCAACTTGGGTCTGAAGCTGCTTTTGAGCACTGATAAGGTTCCTATTTGCTTGTTGGACCACCATGGCTTGTTCAGTAAGTTCCGATTGTGCAGATGCTAATTTTCCTTGCATCTCATCAAAGTTCTTATCCTTCTCTGAAATCGCTTGCAGTAAGCTTGCGCACTTCTCTTCATATGCTGCAAGGTTAACTGCTGCTTGTCCCGTCTTTTTCCCAGATGTCAGTAGTCTGGATTCTGTTGACATAAGCTTGTGCTGCAGCTCATTAGAGGCAATTTCTGACCTGATCTACAGATGATCCTTGGAGCCCTGATCAAGTTGTTGTAGCTTTCCTTGGAGGTCCTTCAGCTGTATATTGGCCAATTCAATTGCTTGCTTGGTACTTTCTAGATCACAAATCAATTGATCCATTTTGCACTACTGAGCAGGATTAACATCCATTTCCTCACTCAATTGCTGCTTCAAGTCTTTGATCTCAACCCTCATCACTTGATTGCTCTTTAGATGCTTTTCTCACCTCTGCTTCTGATTCCACCAGGGAAACTGACTTTCTCTTTAGAGCAACCTTAAGCTGATGCAACTGAGTTTCTAGGTCAATCTCCTCTTCTTCCATTCATTAGCACCTTTTTTCATGTCCTGCATTTTTAAGGTTTAACTTGTTAATATCTGCTTGTTTTGCTACACTTGCCTTCACCACACTGTCCAAATAAACCTCCATTCAGCCATCTCTTGTTCATTATCTTGCAAATATGTCTTTCAAGATCTGTAAACCAATCCTGCAAAAATGGTTCCTCACATTCCTTTTGAGCCAAGCTACTATTTGCCTTGGCAATTTCCCTGGCCAACTGTTGGACAGCCTATTCTAAAGCAGCCAATCTCTCTTCCTTATCTTCCACTGCAACTATGGATTCCTGAAGGTTCTCCTCCATTTTTTGGGCCTTTTCTTCAGCAATCTACAGCCTCAAGAGCATAGCATCTACACACCCTAATTTGCTTTGAAAGCTCTTCAGCTCTCCTCTTGTCAGAATAAGATTTTCTTCTGCCAATTCCAGATTCAAGCTGAGTATTTGAATAGCCAACCTGTTGCTCTCTAGCCCCTTGAGTAACTCAAGCTTTTCTCCTCCTGACAGAAATCTGGCAAAACTGACAAGATTATTCTTCTCAGCGTTGAGAGTTCTGTTTTCCTTGTGGATCTCATCACTTTCTACATTTTTTTGCAGTTAACTGTTTGATCACCAGATCTCACTCAATGGCCATGGCAGGCAATTGCTGTTTCACAAGATAGTCAGCAAGTAAATGTTACATCAAAGCAGGCCTGCAGAAGACAAGTAGAAGACCAGGATGATGAAAAAGCACACTAATTCAGTTATGATACCTCCTGGAGCTGTGCACTTGAGATAGAAAACTTCTCCTCCAATTTCTGCAGCTGGCTTTCAAGCACTCCCTTTGTCAAGTTTGAATCATCTTGCAGTTGAGAATACTTGCTTGAAGGGAGCCGTTCTCTGCACTCAGCCTCTCAACTTCCAAAACACTAGATGATCTAGCTTTGCATTCAACACAAGCATGCGCTTCTCTATGTTGGCTTACATCTTGTGCTCTTCTTCCCATCTCTTCTCCAAAGTTGTAATCCTCAAGGTTTGATTTGTGTGTTTTGTAAGCTCAAGAGCGTAATTGTTTCTTATAGCAATGAAATAAATTAAAATTTCTTATGTGCATTACCCTTGTTGTTGACTATTTGAAAACAAAAATTTTGTCAATTTTGGAAGTTGTATGAGACAAATTTTGATCTTCTAAGTGAGTGAGTGTCGAATGTCACTAAATTTTTGAACTCATCTCTTCAAGTGGTGCACATTAGACTTTGGTTTTATAATTTAGTTATGAAATTATAAGTGTATTTAATTGAGAATGTTAGGGTTCCATTGAGACAATGCTTGTAAGTTTTGGAGCTAACTTATGTGCTTTTGGTCATGGGAGCTTAATACAAAAAAAAATGGTCGTTTTGCATTTCAATTTTTTTAATTTTTTGGTTGTATGGAATTTGAAATCTAATGGTAGGAAAATAGAGTGGAAGGTAGGAAAAAATTATTATCCTTGGATTTGGCATTTTTTATTTCATTTTTTGAATACTTTATTTTTCTCATACTTATTTTATATTGTGTTATTTATAATAACATAGGTAGGTGGTAATTATGTTATAGAGCAAAATTATTGTCATTGGATTCCATTAATTTTTCTTTTATCTTAAGGTGAAAATTGTTCATTATTATATATTTGATGATGGTCGGTTTAAACATGTAGGAGGTGATTCTATAATAGGGCAAAATTATCATCCTTAGAAGGTTTTTTGCTCAAGTAACTATAACATACAACTTTGTTAATTATTTTTTGAATAATTTTAATACAATATTAATAGTGTCCTAATAGTTTTTAGGTTTTTATATTTCTCTTGACATTACCATTAGGAAGGGTAGTAATTGCTGAAACCCATGTTCGAGCTTATTTACACTACCCCACAATCAATTGCAACGTTACATTTCAAAGATTGAAGGTAGCTACAAGGATCTTAATAGATTTGGGTTCTAAAATAAAACTTACAAGATGTGCCATGTGCCATGCATTAATTTGGTCGCATATATAAATCTTAGGTCATTGAAAGTAGATGACGAAAATAATTTTTGTCATAAATATTTTGCCATATGGCTTACTACAATTCACCCACATGTAAAAATCCTAGGTTGTTGAAAACAAATGGCAAGGATTTCAGTTTTTATTATAAGATTTTATTTATTCAAAATTCAATAAATTTTCCAAATGGTGTGAAATAATCTTCTTGCATGTACAAATCTTAAACTATTAAGAGCAAATGGCAAGGATTTTTAATTATTTAAAATTCAATAATTTTGCCACATGGCGTTTTTCAAGTTGTTAGCATTCTAGTCACAAGTACTCACAAGTAATCACTTTTTCCATTTTCATGGCGAGTAGTATATGGACGATCAACAAATGAAAGCATATCCATTCATCATATATGAATTCCTTGGACTATGTTAATGTCACCACAAATCTCATCATTTACAACTATTTGTCACATGCAACCTGCTCAAGGTGATTAATGGGATGCTAATTGAAAGTGTTACTTGTGATTTTAAAATAGTCACAAATTCAAGTTGAAAGAATACAAATAATTTCTTCTAGTATATTACAATGATTCAATTTTTTTTCCCTACCTAATTTGTCATTGCAACCACGATGGCAAGATTATTGATATAAGGTCATATTTGTTTTATGTCAATGGATGGCAATGTTATTGCCGAGGACAAAAAGAAAAAGAAAACAAAGGTGTATGTCTGGTGCACCAATCAATGGATAGCAATGTGGGAAAAAAAAGAAAGAAAAAAGTTGTTTACTTATTTCCGCATTATGCCCCACTCAGCAACTAACACAATTGTTTTCCATTAAAATTTTAACTCCTTGAATCCCAATGATTGCAATGGAAAATTTGTAAATACAGACCTTTTTGTTGTATGAATGGATAAGCTTTGTCTAGAAATATAATAAATAAATAAGAAACATTTTAAAATAATAATACAATTTCTTGTGGTCACCATGGATGGCTTTAACATGAGCCCCCAAAAAATGCCATTCTCTTGCCTTTCATTACACATGTGCTCACCTCTCGGGGTTGTTACAAAGAAAGGATAAAAAACAAGTAAAAATGCAAAGGCTTCCTACTTTCTATTGTTTTTCAATTGTAGCTTCCCATTTTGGCATTTAATTTTTAAAATTATGCATCTTGATTTTATCACTAAAAGCATAGTGGGTAGGTCATATATAAACCTTGACTCAATGTCTAGCTTTATGAAAACAAATCAAAACAAATTTCTTGATGTTCTTTGAAATCTCTTCGTATGTCAATCACAAACCAAAAAAAATGATCCACATGATAACATGAAATTTCAATAATACAACACAATAAATTTCATGGAAGTGATGTTTTGGGGCTACACAACAAATCACATTATATGGAAAAGTCTTTTATTTTTGCTCATTTCCAAAGGCTTGGTAAAAAATCAAATACATATGCATATATGATAACCAAATTATTCTTTGATTTGAATTGATAATTTTTTGGCAATTAGAAGGTGACCATACTAGACTATGAGTGCCATAGAATCCTTCAAGTTCTTGAATCTTGACATATGCATGAAATGAGTTTAAACTACTATTGTGTGGTTATTTGAATTTAAAAAACTATTAATTAATGTTTTCTTAGTAGTTTAGGATTAAAAAACTATCGATTCCAATTCTTTGAAAAAAAATCAAAATCATAGAATTTTGGTTTCTTTTAATTCAAAAACCTTAAAGAATTCACAATTTTCATGAAAATAAATAACTAGAAAACAATTTTTTTTTCCCCCAAAAACTTTAGAACTATGGTTATATATCAAAATTGAATTTTTTGATTGTTTTGAAAAAATGCAATTATGAATCTTAATAATCCTCCTAATACCACTAGGGGTCTATTATTGCTTCTCTTAACAATTGAACACTTGTTTAGACACGTCAAAACTCTTTAGATAATCTTGACCAGCCACTATAACACATATAGTAAATATTAACCAAACATTCCAATGTTATTACCAAGAAAGTTGTGTCTACATAAACTACCATAGGGTAAAGAAAGAGAATAATGAATTGATGATTCTTAACTTATTCTTAATTCCGGTTTTGAACTACCTTAATTGCAAATGAACCCAAAAAATAAATTATCATTCATGGAATTACATTATTTCATTTTTTGCATATAGTTAAAAACCTAAACACCTTAAGTTCTTTAAAATCTTATGTCTAATATATGTATGTGTCATGTTCAACTTTGAATATCCACCCAAATGTAGTTTTTCTGAAACCATCAATTAATCGATAGATGTAAATAGTTCTTTCAACTCAAAACGCCCTGACAAATATAACTTTTGCAAAGCTATCAATTGGCTAATAGATGTAAATAGTTCCTTCAACTCATAACACCTCAACAAAATAACTTTTACAGAGTTGTCAATTGGCTGATAGATGTAGGTAGCTCCTTCAACTTAGAACACCCTGACAAAATCAACTTTTGCAAAACCATCAATTGGTCAATAAACGTAGGTAGTTCCTTCAACTTAGAACATTGCCACATATTCAATTCTTACAAAGTTGTCAATTGGCCAATAGATGTAGGAAACTCCTTCAACTTAAAACACTCCAACAAATCTAACTCTTGCAAAGATGTCAATTGGCCAATAGACATAGGTAGTTCCTTCAACTTAGAACACTACGAAATAATCAAATTTTGCAAAGCTGTCAATTGGCCAATAGATGTAGGAAGCTCCTTCAACTCATCACATTGCAACAAAACAACTTTTACAAAGCTGTCAATTGGTCGATAGATGTAGGTAGCTCCTTCAACTCAAAACACCCCGACAAATACAACTTTTGCAAAGCCGTCAATTGGCCAATAGATGTAGGTAGCTCTTCCAACTTAGAACACCATGACAAATCCAACTTTTGCAAAGTCGTTAATTGGCTAATAGATGTAGGTAGCTCCTTCAATTGAGAACACCTCGACAAATTCAACTCTTGCAAAGCCGTTAATTGGCCAATAAATGTAGGTAACTCCTTCAATTCAAAACACTCGGACAAGTTCAACTTTTGCAAAGCCGTCAATTGGCCGACAGATGTAGGTACCTCCTTGAACTTAGAACACCCCGACAAATTCAACTCTTGCAAAACCGTCAATTGGTTGATAGATTTAGGTAGATCCTTTAACTTAGAACACCTTGACAAATACAACTTTTGCAAAGCCGTCAATTCGCTGATAGATGAAGGTAACTCCTTTAATTTATAACACCCCGACAAATATAATTGTCGCAAAGCCATCAATTTGCCAATAGATGTAGGTAACTTTTTCAAATTATGACATTGTGACAAATCAAGGACATGTAGATGGAAACAATGAACCAAATCATTTGGCAACTTTTCTATTCTTGATATGTGAAGATGTAGCCATTGTAAGCATTGTACATTTTGTCGTTGGATAAAAACTTCAACAAATTTTGGCCTCATTTCAATCATTTGGAGCAATCTAAGGCTAGGAAGCTCCAAATTTTTGAATAGTGATAAAGGCAAATCTTCATTACCATTTAATAAGATTCCTTCCAATTTTTGGGCCACCTATAAAATACAAGATTATAATATGTTAATCATCACAAAATAATAATAATAACACACAAGTTTTATTTTTCCAAAGAAATTTTTGATTAACCTTTTATTGTATATTAAATACCCATCCAAATTGGTATTACATTACAAAACCATGATTAAAGTAACATTCTATCACCATGGGGAATTGTGATAATTACCTCTTTATGTTGCAAACATTGGAAACTTTCTTTTTTTGAATCCCATAATCGATTTTTTCTTGCAAATTTTCGACCCATGTCCCGTAATTGATCGTGCATGACTAGGTTTCCATTTTCACTTGGTTTCACAAGAGATCTATCTTTCAAGTTTCACAAACCAAGTTGAGGGGATGATTGAAAATCCCATATTTGAACAATCATTTGTTCATTCAAACCACAAAAATAACAAGCAATATCCAAAAACATGTTGCATTCAGTGTGTTGCAAATCTTCATAAGAAACTTGCAAGCTCCTCCAAAGCTTATCATCCTTACCCCCATCCAAAGTTTCAGCATTACGTAGTTTTTGCAAGGCATCCTTCCAAATCTCCAATTGTTTTTTAATCTCTAAATGTTGTTTGGTGTGCAAAAACCCACCCATTACTTCAAGGCTTAAAGGAAGCCCATCACAAGCTTGCACGATCTCATCAAAAATGACCTCAAAACCTTCTTTGACTACCTTTGTAATGGGAAATGTTTGGAATAAAAAAAGCTTTTTTGCTTCTTCCATGTTGAGTGGTGCCACATCCATTTTCCCATTTTCACTTACATGACCTTCCAAAATTTGCCAATTGCGACAAGTCACAATTACATTGCTAGAAATGATTCCGTTTTGTTTACTTTCAATAGCAAGAACTTGTAAGGCTATTAAGTTTTCTGTTGTACCGACATCGTCTACAACCACTAATACTTTCTTAAAGATCATGCAATTTCTTATAAAATCAAGATCATTGTCATTGATGTCTTCTTCGTTTGTCATTTTTCGACCACACAAATCCTTCAAAAGTTGTTTTTGAACATCTTCAATTCGTTTTGATTTCACATCCTGCAAGAAGCTAAATTTATCATATTTATCATGGAATAAATGATAGACCTTCTTGCTCAAAGTGGTTTTTCCAATACCACCCATTCCAACCAAACTCACGATAGGGACCTTTTGTAACAAGTTGTTGATATCATTTGCTTTTCTTTCCAACCCCACTTCACACTGTGGTAGTATTGGAAGTTGTGTTGATTTCTGCCACAATTCGTATATGGATCAACATTGAAGTCAACAAAATGATTTAGAATTGTACACAAACATGAACACAAACCATTGTATTTTTTTGAAAGATAAAATAGTCAAATAATCACATGATAATGTATATATTTTACTTTAGATTTTTTCAAAGATTTAAAAATATATAATCTTCATAAATTATTTTTATCATTTCTTTGAAACAATGACAATTTGCATGAAAATATTAATTTATTTTGTACCTTTAAACAAGTTTTCAAGCACTCCACCATTTTACTATAGCTTATGTGGTCCTTTGTACATGGTTGGCAAATAGTCAAGTGAGTGGCATCTTCAACTTTGTAATTGTTATTTCTCAACAATCGTTGAGCTGATGCATATGGCACTAGAATTTCCTGCATGTGTCAAAAAGTTTGTTAATTAATGGGATGAAGGATCTCAACAATGTATTGATTTTTTCATGATGTTCAATTTAATAACTTTGTGAATATCCATTAAAAAGGCCAAAATATCAACTTGAGATTCAAAAATTTGAAATGTTATTCAAATCTTAATAAACCATGGAAATACCATGTGATTAAAGCACTATTGAAAAAGATGGGAATAATTTCCCTATGTGTACCATTCCAACAAAAAACTCTAAAATATATTAATGATAAGTCCTTGGTTTTTATCATAATTAAATAAAATGAATCGAACACAATTTTCAAGCATTCAAAACAATGCAATATTCAAACTAGTTGGAATAATGTCATGGTCATTGAGTCTTTAAAATGTACCCCATTTTGATTAAGAGGTTTTCCTTCAACAAAGGCATAGATGTTGACGTTTGTTTCAATGGCATGACCAAAATCCACTGTAAGTTGTTCCATTTGACGATTGAAAGATTCAATATTGTTTAATAGGCTCGGTTGTGCTTTGATTAACTTCTTGTCAATTGAGTTCATTTCTTGAAATTGCCAAGTAAAATATTTTAATAATTCTCTTGGATCACCTGTGTGGGGGACACCATAGAAAATTGTCCCTTTAAGGTTTTCAAGAAACCTTTTGCAAATTGTCTTTGTTCTAATGTCATATTCATTTCCAACCTTTTGATAAATGTGTTTGTGGACATCAACCACCAAACTTTTGAGCACAAGACCACCAAAGCTATAGCCAACCAATACAATTGGAGCGATCCAAAGGGTCACATACCTACATGTATACAATAAAAAGGTATTATCATTAATTGTAAAATATTAATACTTCAATGTGTCATCAATTGGGAAGTGCAACCCAAACAATATTATATACAGGCCAAGAAATATAGATGTGTTTTTGTAAATCATACATAAATTGTCAATAAATGGAAATGAAACTTCAAAAATTTCTAGAAATGTTCCAAAAACATGACACATTATATTATATTATATTATATTATATATGTGTATGTATGTCATCTTCAATTTTCTATGTATACATATATTTCATATAAGATTTGATTTGAATCCTTAAAAAGTGATGTCTTAAAGTTGTGGTGGACATTGTTGTACCTTGGATTCACCACCAAACTTTGAAGAAAGTTCCTGCCAATTTTTGTCACATCATCATGAACATCAAAAATATTGGTATTGTATGACAAAGAAAGGATTTGGACATTGTTTCCAATGTCTTTAGGTAACCACCTTTCCGGCCAAAATATATGTTCTTCTCCATTGGTGGGGCTTGATGTCCATGTTTCTTTCCATGCAAGCTCAATTTTATTCCCATGAACAATGCCATGAAAGAAAATGATGACCAAATCTGGATGTTTTAAAATGCCATCAATGGGATAAACATTATGCACTTGTACGATCTGCAAATGGCAATTAAACAATATCAATACAATTTGTCAAAAAAATCCAATTTTCTTATTTCAAGATATAACATCATACTCTAGAAGCTATTTAATTTTTAAAATTTCCATTATATATTTTTTAAGAATTAAACTTTTAAAATATATAAATTAATTGCCAAAATTTGATGAATGAGTTTAATTCATTACTTTTTGAGAATTAATTTACACATATTAAATCCAACTAGAACTTTATTTTCATATTAATATGGAACACATACCAAGAAAAAAAACCCCAAAATTTAATTCATAGCCAATGACCTTCATTGAATGATTTTCAAATTTGAAGCCCACGTAAAGTTTACCATTGTTTAAATTTGACAAATGAATGATAACATTTCACATTCAATAGTTTGATATAAATATGAAGTCCACATCTTTTCATTACTCATGATTTAAATTAGCTTGAATATAAAACAACATATAACTTAATTTAATAAGCCTATTCAAAAGATTCCAAAGAAGATTGTGAAAACTAATAGTTAAAAAATTTGAACTAAAAAATGAAATAAAAGCTAAGAAATGATAGTGAGGGTATTTCACATGTTCACTCACCGGTAATAATAACATTGGTGCATGGCATGACCAACTTTGGATAAGCTATTATGGAATGGTCAAGCCCTTACCCATTATGTTGGGCAAGGCATTAGCAAGGTGATGCACTCAACAAAAAAACAAAACCATTCCTTAGCATTAAAGTCTAGGGTGGCAAATTCAACAATTTAACAAAAAGTTCACCAAATGCATTTTGCTTAATATTAAAAATGTATGATCATCATTGAAATATTACATGTTACATCATGGGGTTAGGAAAATGATGCAATCTACCACCCTAGACCTTAATGTACATATAACATGTGTGGTAATGAATGACTACCATAAGATCCCCATTAACTTTGGCAATTTGGGATAGACAGTGCACACCAATTAAACATTTTACATGGTGAACTAAGTTTCTAAACACATACTAATAGGAAAAATGCAACCCACATATTTATCTACAATGTCATGGTTGATGACATGGAGTAGCCAATTTAAATTGTTTTAGAATCTTAACTTCCATCCAAATAATACTTTCTACTAAATGTGTGTAGTGTAAATAGATGTGGAATGAAACTATATATGTAAGGTGTGAAGTGGTTTTTATTGTTATGGTAGAAATAATAATATTCCTAAAACCTTGGAACACCAATTCCCACACTAAAAACATAACCAAATAAGACAAAGAATAAATTGAAGTAAAACCAAAGAAAAACCAAGGTCAAAGAGGAAATAAGATGAAATAATAAAATACAAAAACAATCATTAAAAAATTACCTCTTGTATTGGGTCAAGCAACGCTAGCCCAAGTGGTGGAGGTGTAGAAGCATGTCTTTCAATAGAACTAGGTGCACCAAAGGGTGAAGAATCACAATTCTCCCATCCTTTCGATTCTCGTTCCATCAAAATCACCAATTGATGAAAGGTTTTTTCAATTGTCCTTTTCAATGGGGAAGGTTACGATGGAATTTGTTCCCCTTGTCTATCCTTAGTCACAATAGACCTTGCGTTGTTGTCAACCGTTGTATCCTTCTAATCCAAATCCAAAAAGACCTTCTAGTTCCATATTCTAATAATGGGTGACAATCACAATCATTATATATTATGTTGCAACACCACACCACTAGTACGCTTCTTGTTCAATACATCATAACCATGTTTTAAAAACAACATGATTACAAGTTGATGTGATGCCAACTTGCATGCTTAGAATTGCTATTACATTCAAACTTGATTCTAGAATAACCAATTGTCATGATAGCACAAACTCCACCCCTCCCCATTCAAATGTGTTTTGAAGCCACAAACTTAGTTTTGACATTGTTAGACATATTGAGTTCGGGAGAAGTTGTTAGTTTGCTAAACACTTACTTGCAAGGTCTAAAAAATCATAAAAAAGGTTGTGGCACTGAAATGTTCTTCAAAATCTTTGTTGTCATGTTGCTGTAATCCAATGAAATATATGTGAACAAATTGGCAAAAATAGGACTGCGTTAGCTTATCTCTAGAATAAATAAAAGTAGGCTCCTCTATGCAAATTTCAGTCATCACACAAACTTCACTTTATGTCCAATATTCTTGATACTCTAGATGTTTTCCAGGACACAAGCCCAGGTTTGGTATCACAAGACACCTTCAAGTTCTCTTTGTTCAAAAGAAACATGTAACAATGAGATGACAGGTAGTACTCTTGTTGTCCATTTGAATCAGCAAGCCCCTCAAATGTATGGGAGGGGATTGGCGACAATAACACCCAGTGAACCAACCTTGAGAAAAATAACACCAAGATCCCGCCTGCAAAATCTAAGACAAATGAAAACTACTATGCTCCATAATTTTGTGTGTATGCTGGACTGATGGGCAACTCAAGAGAGCCCAACTTCAGAGAATAGGTGCAAGTGGGCATTGGAGTGTGTTGCACTCCACCGTGTGTCAATAAAGAAAAGCGGAGCTAGTTAGAGTCTGCCGTAATATCACCAGCCTTTGCGTACTGCACATATATCGCCAGAAAGTGAATTGAAAAAACCAAAAAAAAGAAGAAGGAACAAACGTGTTTTTGCATGTTTTCAGTCCCCAAAAGTGAGAGAGAAAAAAAGACAAAAAATTGCCAGATTCGTACATGTGGTTTTCATTGTATAGCCAAACATAAAGAAGGATCATTAAAGCTTTGTGCTTTATTTGTAGTTTGTAGCCAGATTTGACTAAATCTGCGTAGGGACGATTCCCACGTTTTATACATCTTCCTAGTTTCAATGAATGATCGCCGCTCTAGCTACAAACAGAAATGCCCCAAAAAAACAAAAAACACTGGTGAGTACTCACCTCTGGATTTTCGTGCAACTTACGTTACTGAAGAAGTATATGATTTGCTCATGTATGTAGCGTACTGGGAGCTGTCTACCCGATCACCAATCTCAAGCCAGTGTTGTGCGATGCCCCATACTTTGCTGACCTTTTCTGCCCAGGTTTATTAGGGTTTAGGGTTTATTTGCTGTCATCATCTACTCAAGCAGACCGGCATCTCTGGTAAAGACAACTCAGCTAGTTAGAGCCTTCCACGGTACCCACACACCTAGGGATTCCCTCCCGCAATTTCTGGCAAATAGATGGATGATGCCCAGACAAAAGAATTGGCTCCTGTTATACACACTTTCCTCCTGTGATGGACACTAATAGGCATAATCTTGGGGAAATGTTCAAGTATGGATTTCTTAGCACTTTTGTCATGAAATTTCAAAGTTTATGACATATGTGACTTTCCAATGAATCTCAACCTTCCCCCTTCCCCCAACTAGTGATATATTTTTTTATTTAAAAAAAAAATGAGCATGCCCTCCCATTGTTTCCCCCATCCATAACAAGGGAAAGAGATTAAAAAACCTTCCTCTCTGCTAGGCCCAAAACTAAGAAAAGAGAGAGAAAGAAGATGGCTCCCATTTCCGCCCATCCCATACTAGTTTTAAAATTAAATTAAAAAAAAAAAAAAAAAAAAAAAAAACACAAAACAACGTCATAATTTATTCCTATTCTCATTTTATTCAAAGTTGATAAATAAAAA
>Ga0116231_10005728_pt1 | contig 24280 bp, 20 predicted proteins | sample S1TSphgellanicum_2_FD_89695 | JGI IMG/M metagenome (GOLD analysis project Ga0116231, IMG submission 89695) | Host-associated microbial communities from peat moss isolated from Minnesota, USA - S1T2_Fd - Sphagnum magellanicum MG | ecosystem: Host-associated > Plants > Peat moss > Unclassified...
AAGGCTAGGGTTGCGACAATCTTGTTGGTCCACCGCCACATAATTCCTTAGGAATTGTTGGATAACCAAGTTCACTCTCTCAGTTTGTCCATCCATTTGGGGTTGGAATGAAGTGCTCATCTTGAACATTGACCCCATGTGCTTCCAGAAGGCTCACCAAAACTTACTTGTGAACTTTAGGTCTCGATCTGACACAATGTCCTTGGGGAGGCCATGATGCTTGAACACATGCGTGAAGAACAACCTTCCTGTCTTTTGGGTCGTGACACTTTTTTTGGTGGGAATGAAATGTGTCATCTTGCTAAATCAATCAACCACCACCATGATCGCATCAAATCCCCTTGATGGTGGCAGACTCACCATGAAATCCATGGACACACTTTTTCATGGCCCTTTAGGAATCAATAATGGTCGCAACAATCCTGTTTGTTTCTTATTGAATGTTTGATTTTGTTGGCAAGTCAAGCAAGTCTTCACGTATTCCTTTACATCATCTTTCAAATTAGGCTAATAATAGGACTTCTTAAGAAATGTTGTGGTGCATTTTGCACCCCCATGGCCTACAAGTGGCCCATCATGGCATTCCTTCAAAAGGACATCCCTAAGCCTCCCTTTTGAAACATAGAGCCAATTTTGCTTATACCACAATAGTCCATCTCACAAGTGGAAGTGTGACTTGATTCCTTTTTGAATGTTTTACTTTATTTCCTTGGCAAATTCGTCACAGTGGCTCGTTAGTCGAACTTCCTTTTGAAGTTTTGTTTCCTCCACATACACCACCTTAAGTTAATGTTTTCAACTCAACGCATCAGGCACCAAATTTTCCTTCCCAAGTTCATGTCAGATGTCCACATTGAACAAGGCTAACGTGTCTTGCCATCTCACTTGTTCGGATGACAACTTTGGTTGAGTGGCAAAGTATTTCAAGGTGACGTTATTAGTCCACACCACCACGTATTTGGAGCCTATGTAATGGCCCCAAGTCTTGAGACAATGTATCGTAACCCATATTTCCTTTTCATGTGTTAGCCACCTTCACTCCATCTCACTCAACTTTTTGGTCTCAAATGCCACCGTCCTTCCGTCTTGCACCAGGACTCCTCCAATTGCAAATTCAGAGGCATCGGAGTGGATCTCAAAATCTTTGTCAAAGTTGAATAACTTCAACACAAGCATTTTCACCAAAATGCCTTTCAAGGTTTCAAAGGCTTCATTGCATGCTTCGTCCCAATCATAGGTTCCAGATGACTTTTTCAAAAGGTTTGTTAAAGGCACAACTATCTTTACAAAGTTCTTAATGAACTTGTGATAATAGGATGCTAATCCTAAAAATGATTTCAAGGCCGGAACTGACTTAGATGGTTCCCAATCCAAAATTGCCTTCACCTTGTGGTCATCCATTTTCAAGGCTTCTTGGGTGATCCTATGTCCAAGGAAATCCATTTTCGTCACCCTAAATTCGCATTTCTCAAACTTGGCATACAATTTTTTTTTTTCAACCTTTGGAACACCTTTCAGAGATGTTCCACATGTTCTTCCATGGAGTTGCTATAGACCAAAATGTTCTCTACGTATACGACCACAAAGTCATCAAACCACTACTGAAAAATGTCATTCATGAAAGTGCAAAAGGTGGCTACTACATTAGTGAGTCCAAAAAGGCATCACCAAGAACTCGTATGAGCCATACCTCATGCGACAAGTGGTCTTTTCTTCATCCCCTTCTGCAATTTAAATTTGGTAATACCTGGAGCATATGTCAATCCTATTAAACATTTTAGCTCCGGAGAGTTGATCAAACAAATCATCAATTCGAGGTAATGGGTATTGGTTTTTCACTGTCACCTTATTAGGGGCTCTATAATCCACACACATCTTCAATGTCCCATCCTTTTTGTGAATAATGAGGATGGGTGCCCCATATCGTGACTTGCTAGGTTTGATGTATCCTTTTGAAAGGAATTCATCAAGTTGAACTTTAAGTTCCTTCAACTCCTCATGATTCATTTGATATGGGGCTTTGGCGGGGGGAGCCACTCCCAACATCACTCGATTGCATGGTCAACTTGTCTTCTTGGGGGCAATTCATCAGGCAACTCTTCGAGCATCACATTCAGGAATTCGTTCAAGACTTGCTTAATGCACTTGGGGAGACCCACCAAGTTGGTGGCTTCCTCTAGTTCAAATTTGTCTAACACACGCATCACACACAACATGCCATAACCTCCCATGCATTCCTTTTCAAAAATCTTTCCTAACATTAAGTGGATGGTTGATCCACCCACACTAGGCATTTCATGTGCCTTCACTCGGACGATCCCAGTTTTGGATGGGATTCTAATTAACCTATTGTGCCTTTCTATGAACACATTATTATGGGTTATGAATTCCATTCCCCCTAAGGTGGAGACCAACAAATCCACCTTTCCTCTCCAATTCCCTAGTTGAAAAGGCACATTTTTTGCTTGCAATGTGGTGGGATGGGGAACCCCATCCGCAAAGTGCACCTCAATGGGTGCCTTGAGCTCCTCCAATTGGAGCTCCATTCTTTTGGCATTTTCTTGGGTTATGAAGTTGTGGGAAGCCCTTGTGTCCAAAAGACATAACACATCCTGCTTAGAAACCTTCCCTTTTAAGAAAATGAGGCGATTACATTCACCTTGGGCTAAGGTCGATGGTAAAGGCAATTACCTTGGAACCCCCATTCCCCGGTTTGGGTTTGGGGCAATCTTTGGAGTAATGCCCCATTTTGTTGCAATCGAAACACGCTCCTTTGGGCTTCCCGCTAGCATCCCCCTTGGGTTGGCCCCCTTTCAAAGGAGCCCCCTTCTTGACAAAATTTCCTTTGGGTTTGAACCTTGAGCCTTGGAATTGTTTGGGCTTTTCCTCTTTTAAGGTATCTTGCCCTTGGTTCCATTCCCCTACATGGCGTGCCTTCTTGTGAGGGAATTTATTCTCCTTCTTGAACCAGGACTTTTCACTTCACATCCAAAAATCCTTCCACTTTCATGATGGCCTCGGATAGTGAGGTGGGCCAATTCTCTTCAAGTTTGTGCTTGGCCCAAGTCGGAAGCCTCATCAGAAAGTGGCACACATGGTCTAACTCATGCATATGCTGAATTTCAAGCATGAGTTCAAAATACGCCCTCACATATTGGCGTAAGTTGTCATTAGTTGCATTCACAAGGTCATGGAATTTGCATCTTAAAATGTAATCAAAATTTTTTGGAATAAATTCCAACTCAATACGTTCCTTATAGAATTCCCATGTGTAACAATGGTTCTTTCCTTCTTCTTGCCTCACCATCCTCCACCATGTGGAAGCATAGCCCTTCAAATAAGATTGGGCAAGTTCCACGACCAAATGTCGCCCAACCTTGGTGGCATGAATATAGTCCTCCAAACCAAGAATCTACAACCTTCCAATCTCGGATCCCGTCAAAATTCCCAAGTTTAGTAGGTTGGAATCCCACACCTTTCAATGATCCTCCTTTGAAGGTCGTAACCAACTCACTGAAATCGGGCCTATTCATTTTGAATAGGACCTCCAATTGTTATAGAGTGAAAAGGACTGTGGTTGGTTGCTCATCTTCACTTTCATGATCATTATGGTTCTCCTGGTCTTCTTATTCTTCATAATCCTCTTGTTCCTCCTCCCTAATAGCCTCGGGTGGAACTTCTCAGTCCTAGGTGGATTCTTCCACCATGGTTTCATGTACTGGCTAACGAGTCTTCTTCAATGCCATCAAAGCTCTCCAATAGGTGGATCGAGCTCTACTAGAGCTTTGATACCATGTGACGCGCTCCCAAGCTCCTTGATAGACTCAAATGTGAATCTAAAATGAAACCAGCGAAAGAGCAAGGAGTTGGGGCATGCTCCCTGGCTCCTAACACTTTGGGGGTAGAGGGGCGTGCTGGAGCTCTAGGATGGGTCTAGGAAGAATGACAAGCACTTAATCACTCACACAAACCTGCACAAAACCAAACAACGAGTTAGTTAGTGCATAGTTGGAGCACTTTTGGTGCTAGGACAAGCCACGGGCAAATTCGGACTCACAAGACTCACCACGGCCCGGACTTGGGGGAAGCCACCACCTTCCCCCTTATAATATATTTTGTGCCTCTCCACGAGGCCCACATCCAAATGACATTTTGTCCCAGGACTCCTAAATGGGAGTCCCAAAATTCCCAAAGTTGGTACTCTTGCAACTTTGGGGCCCCAAAACTTTGTGTGTAGAACTCCGATTGAGATGAGGTTTGAAGCAAAGTTATAGCCTTCATTGAAATTTTTTCAACGGTTTGTCACACGCCACCTGCATGCAAGGAGATCTAGTCGATTCCTGACTTTTAGTGGTCGGGAGTCAAATTGGCAATTTGACTTCCGACCTTTTCTGGGGCCATAACTTGTGTTTCAGGTATCCAAATGGGTCATGCGAGCCCATTTTAGACATCTACGTTTCAATATCTTTCTAATGATATTTTAAAAATTTCAATCCAAGGGGCTTTGACCCCTACAATTGCTCCCTAAAGATTTGGGAGTCCATCGAAACTTCGATTCCCCAAGTGGGAGTTGCTTTGAGAGTGTGAGGGTTCATGCTCTCACACTCTCCTACACTCCCGGGAGTATAAAATGTGTCTCCTAGGCTTCCCTCTTATCCCACATTCTTGCCAGCCCTTGCCTTGGGCTCGCGCCCAAGGCAAGGGTTACGACAATAATGACATGTTTCACTGGTTAGAAACAACTAGATCATGTGTGATTAGCTTCTTTTCTTGTAATTTCTTTAATTCTAATAGTTGGCTAGTTAGTATTCAGATAGGTGTCAAATCTACATGTGTACCAAGTTTGGGTGTTAATTCTATAGGCAATAATGGATGTAATTTGTACATAAGTTAAAATGGGGTATGACTTATTCCAACTTTGTAAGCGATTCAATATGAGAATAAGACTGTGGATAGGTGTTCATCCCAATCATTCTTGTTCTCATTAACTAACTTGGTTAATAAGGTTCCAAAAACCATGTTTGTATTTTTAACGTGTCCATTTCCTTCTGAATAATACACCCGATAGAATTAGTATGTCTAAGGATAAAATGGTTAGTAAGATATTTGATTGCATCATTGATAAAATGGGTACTTTGATCAGTCATAATTGTCAATGGACATCCAAATCTTGTAAGGATATGCTTGTACAAAAACTTGGTAGTTACTACAAAAGTGTTATTGTGAAATGTTCGTGCTTCCCCCACTTTGTTGCATAGTTAGTGGCCACTAAAATGTATCAATTCTTAACAATCTACTTGTAGGTTTAACAGGTCCAATAAAATCTAATCCCCAGTTTTGAAATGGTTCTTCAAGTAGAGTAGCAACCAATTTGGCCAAGTTTTGCATTAATAGGTTACTTGGTTTTTGACATTGATCACAAGTTCAACAATATTCATGAACATCTCGCTTCATCATCGGCCACCAATAACCAACATTCAAGATCTTTCTCACGGTAATGTTAAAAAAAAAACTCCTTCTTGCAATTCCATGCAATTATTGCAAAATTATGGGTATTTCTTTTAGTTAAAGACTCAACAAAACCTATTTTCTTGTCCAAATTTATATAATATTCCTTCTTGAAGCACAAATGGTTTAACTCTTTGGGCTAAATATTGTCTTTGTGATGTAATAAACCTTTCTAGCATCACTCCCTTTAACATGTACTCATAAAAACTCTGTAACCACTCAAGTTGTAATGTGAACAAGTGAGTATCACATGTTTGATCAAGTACTCCAATAGGTTCAGTCTAGTTAAGTAACCTATTTAGTGCATCTACCATTAGATGAAATCTACTAGGTTTATAAACAATCTTGAAATCATACTCCAAAAATAATAAAGCCATCTAATTAACTTGTTAAAAACCTATGGCTTATTAACTAAATATACTAAAGTTATATGGTTTATGTTGCAAACCTATCATTATGTTCGTGACCAAGGCAATGGCTTGTAAAGGTGCAGGCCAAGAGTGAAGCTCGAGAATCACATTTCATGCTCTTGAGAGTGTAGGAGAGTGTGAGGGAATGAACCCCACACTCCCAAATGAGCTCCCACATTAGGAGTTGGACTCCCAATGGACTTCCAATGGACTCCCAAATCTTCAAAATGCAATTGCAGGGGGCCAAATTCATTGGATTGAAAAGTTTCTTATACCATTGGAAAGCTCTTACAACTTAAATGTCTAAAATGGGTTTGCATGACCCATTTGGGTACTTAAAACACAACTTATGGCCAAAAGAAAGGTCGAGAGTCAAATTACCAATTTGATTCTCGACCATTAAAAGTCAAGCATCTCCCTAACTTACTTGTGTGAAAGTGGCGTGCCACATGCCGTTGGAAAGCTCTTGACAAGGGCTATAACTTTGATTTAGACCTCACCTCAATGGAAGGTCTACATAAGAAGTTATGGGCCTCCAAAGTTGTAAAAGTCCCAATTTCAAGAATTTTGGGACTCCTAACTTGGGAGTCCTGAGACAAAATGACAATTGAGTGCTAGCCCCATGGCCATGCATGGAGAATACTATAAAGGGAAGGTGGTGGATTCCCCCAAGTCCAGGCTGTGGTGAATCTTATGAGTCCGTGTTTGCCCATGGCTTGTCAATGCACCAAAGGTGCTCTAATTGTGCACTAACAAACTTGTTGTTTAGTTTGTGTCGGTCCATGTGAATAATTGACTCACTTGTCACTCGTCCTACTCCCATCTCAGAGCTTTGGTACGCCCCTATATCCCCAAAATGTTGCGTGCCAAAGAACGTACCCCAACTCCTTGTCCTTCTGCTATTTTCACCTTGGATTTGTAATCGAGTCCACCAAGGAGCTTGGGGTGCATCGCGTGGTATCAAAGTTCTGATAGAGTTTGATCCACCTATTGGGGAGTTTTGATGACACTAAAGAGGACTTGTAAGCTAATACAAGAGACCTTGGTGGAAGAACCCACCCAAGACCTGGATGTTCCATTTGAGACCATTAAGGGGGAGGAACAAGAAAATTCTAAAGAACAAAAAGACCGTGACAACTACGATGACCATGAAAATGAAGAGGATCAACCAACCATAGTCCTTTTCATTCTAGAACAATTGGAGGTTTTACTTAAAATGAATAGGCCTGATTTCACTGAGTTGGTTGTGGCCCTTAAAGGAGGATCATCGAAAGGTGTAAGATTCAAGCCCGCTAAGCTTGGGAATTTTGATAGGGTCTGAGATCGAAAGGTTGTGGATGTTTGGCCTGTGGAAATAGAGGACTACCTTCATGCCACCAAAGTTGGGCAACACTCGGCCATGGAACTTGCCTAGTCCTATTTGAAGTGCTATGTTTCCACATGGTGGAAAACAATGAGGCAAGAAGAAGGGAAGACCCATGGCTACGCATGGGAATTATTCAAGGAATACATTGAATTGGAATTCATTCCAAAGAATTCGGATTCCATCTCAAGATGCAAATTCTGTGACTTTGAGAATGTAACAAATGACAACTTGCACCAATATGTGAAGGTGTATTCCGAACTCATGCTTGAAATTCAACATATGCATGAGTTAGACTCTGTGTGCCATTTTGTAATGGGGTTCCTGACTTGGGCCAAATGTAAGCTTGAAGAGAATTGGCTTGCTTCATTATCCAAGGCCATCATGAAAGTGGAAGGTTTTTCAAATGTGGGACGGGGTGAAAAGTCCAAGTTCAAGAAGGAGAACAAATTCCCTCACAAGAAAGCATGCCATGAAGGGGAATGGAACCGAAGGCAAGACACCTCAAAAGTGGAAGAGCCCAAACAATTCCAAGGCTCAAGTTTCAAACCCAAAGGAAATTTCATCAAGAAGGGGGCTCCTTTAAAAGAGAGCCAACCTAAGGGGGATGCTAGTCGGAAGCCCATAGGAACATGTTTCAATTGTAATGAAGTGGGACATTATTCCAAAGATTGCCCCAAACCCAAATTGGGGAATGGGGGTTTTAAGGTAATTGCCTTTACCGTCAACCTAGCCCAAAGTGAACGTAATCGCCTTATTTTCTTAAAAGGGAAGGATTCTAAATGAGAGGTGTTATGTCTTTTGGACATAGGGGCTTCCCACAACTTCATAACCCGAGAAAGTGCCGAAAAAATGGAACTCCAGTTGGAGGAGTCCAAGGCACCCATTGAGGTGCACTTTGCGGATGGGGTTCCCCATCCCACCACATTGTAAGCAAAAGACGTGCCTTTTCAACTAAGGAACTGGAGAGGAAAGGTGGATTTGTTGGTTTCCACCTTAAGGGGGAATGGAATGCATTTTGGGAATGGAATTCATCACCCATAACAATGTGTTCATAAAAGGGCACAATAGAATCCCATCCAAAAATGGGATCGTTCGAATGAAGGCAAATGAAGTGCTTAGTCTGGGTGGATTGACCATCCACTTGATGTTAAAAAAAGCTTTGGAAAATGAATGCAAGGGAAATTATGGCATGTTGTGTGTGATGCGTGTGTTGAACGAATTTGAGCCAAAGGAAATTACCAACTTGGTGAATCTTCCCAAGTACATTAAGCGAGTCCTGGATGAATTCTCGAATGTGATATTCAAATAATTGCCCGATGAGTTAACCCCCAAGAAAATGAATTAACCATGTAATCGAGGTGATGCCGAGAGTGGCAACTCTTGCCAAGGCCCCATATCGAATGAGTCATGAGGAATTGAAGGAACTTAAGGCTCAACTTGAAGAACTCTTCGCAAAGGGATACATCAAACCTAGCAAATCATTGTATGGGGCACCCGTCCTCTTTATTCATAAAAAGGACAGGGTGTTGAAGATGTGTGTGGATTATAGAGCCTTCAACAAGGTGATAGTGAAGAATCGATATATACCCATTACCTTGAATTGATGATTTGTTTGATCGACTCTCAGGAGCTAAAATGTTTAATAGGATTGACCTATGTTTAGGGTATTACCAAATTCAAATTGTAGAAGGGGACGAAGAAAAGATTGCTTATCGCACAAAGTATGGCTCATACGAGTTTTTGGTGATGTTTTTTGGATTCACCAATGCACCCGCCACATTTTGCACATTCATGAACAACATTTTCCAAGAGTGGTTTGATGATTTTGTGGTCGTATACATAGACGACATTTTGGTCTGCAACAACTCCATGGAGGAACATGTGGAACATCTCTGAAAGGTGTTCCAAAGGTTGAAAGAAAACAAGTTATACGCTAAGTTCGAGAAATGCAAATTTGGGGTGACGAAAGTGGATTTCCTTGGATATAAGATCACCTAAAAAGGCTTGAAGATGGATGACCACAAGGTGAAGGCAATTTTGGACTGGGAGCCACCTAGGTCAGTTCTAGCCTTAAGATCAATTTTAGGATTGACCTTTTATCATCACAAGTTCATCAAGAACTTTGCAAAGATAACCATGCCTTTGATAAACCTTTTGAAGAAGTTATTCGAATCTTACGAATGGAATGAAGCATGAAATGAAACCTTTGAAACCTTGAAAAGCATTTTGGTGAAAACGCCTATGTTGAAGTTGTTTGATTTTGACAAAGATTTTGAGATCCACTCCAATGCCTTTGACTTTGCAATTAAAGGAGTCCTAATGCAAGATGGAAGGCTAGTAACATTTGTAAGCAAAAAGTTGAGCGAAATGGAGCGAAAGTGCCAACACATGAAAAGGAAATGTGGGTCGTGATATATTGTCTCATCAAGACTTGGGGCCATTACATAAGCTACAAAGATGTGGTGGTATGGACCGACAATGTCACCTTAAAATACTTTGCCACTGAACCAAAGTTGTGATCATAACAAGTGAGGTGGCAAGACACATTGGCCTTGTTCAGTGTAGACATTCAACATAAGCCTAGAAAGGAAAACGTGGTGCTCGATGCGCTAAGTCAAAAACACCAATTTAAAGTGGTGTACATGGGGGAAACAAAGCTTCAAAAGGAAGTTCAACTAGCGAGCCGCCGTGATGGGTTGGCCAAGGAAATAAATCAAAACATTCAAAAAGGAATCAAATCACATTTCCATTTACAATATGGACTATTATGGTATAAGCAAAATCGACTCTATGTTTTGGAAGGGAGGTTTAGGGATGTGTTCTTGAAGGAGTGTCATGATGGGCCATTTGCGGGCCATGGTGGTGCAAAGTGCACCATAACATTCCTTAAGAAGTCCTACTATTAGCCTGATTTGAAAATGCCACTACCTAAAAGATGAGAAGGTTATTTTTCAGGCACGTGTTCAAACATCATGGCCTCCCAAAGGACATTGTGTTGGATCCATACCCAAAGTTCACGAGCAAGTTTTGGTGAGCCTTGTGGAAGCACATGGGGTTGAAGCTTAAGATGAAGACCTCATTCCGACCCCAAACGGATGGACAAGTCGAGAAAGTGAACTTGGTTATCTAACAATTTTTATGGAATTATGTGACAGCGGATCAACAAGATTGGGTGGACCATTTGGAATTGGTCGAATTTTACTACAACAATTCAGAGCATTCGGCAAGAAAGGCCACCCCCTTTCAAATGGTGATGGGCAAGTCACTAATTGTGCCTACAACTTGAGCCGCACATGGGCAACCCCCAAGTGATGGAAATGAAGAAGTGCCAACAGTCACACAATTTGATGAAGAGAGGCGGCGTTTGTGGGAAATGGCTAAGGCCAATCTTAAAAATGCACATAAACGGTATAAGGATTTTGTGCACAAATTCCGATAAGAGGTGAATTTTGAAGAAGGAGATGATGTGTGGTTGAACATAAAACAATTTCAGTTACCACAAGTTCTTAGGCCCATATGCAAGTTCATTCAAAATGTTGGAAAAAAAATTCTTGGCATTTACAAATTAAAACTACTGGAAATTTTTTAAAATTCATCCCATATTTCATGTTTCATTTTTTAAGCCGGTTGCCCATGAGGCCTCAAGGCCTAATGGAGAGCACAACTCAAGGCCTCCACTCGACCTCATTGATAACAAACCAAAATTTGAAGTGGAAGCCATGTTCAAGTCAAAGCAATTAAAAGGGTGAGAATGGGAGTACTTGGTCAAGTGGAAAGGATACCATCCAATAGAGGCATCTTGGATGAATGAGTTGGATATGGAACATGTCTAAAAAGCCATAAAAGAATTCCATAATATATTGACAAATAAATTTAAAAACATAAAATGTGATGAGGACATCACCTTTTTTTTAGCAAGTTAACAAATTACACAAATGTACCACATCAAGTTGCAAGTGAAATAAAGGGTAAAGACTTTCAAAAGATTACATCATGAACATAATGAATATTACTAAAAGAGTCGTCAAGTGGCATGGACAAATGGAACTTTTTTGCGTAAACCTATATCAAATTCGAACTCCCACTTTGGGGCAAAGAAAAACCTTGGCCCCAAAAGAGAAGGTAAGCATGTGACCTTATGGGGATGCACACATGCTTAAAGTGCATCCCAAAGGGTTGGTTGGTAGTGGCGACCAACATGGGAAATCATGACCCTGTTCACGTATTATGATCGCGTAACTTGGTGTTGTAACTTTAACCTTGGGCTTGTGACCAAAGCAAGGGCTTGCAAAGGTGTGGGCCAAGAGTGAGCCCGGGAATCACATTTCATGATCCCAGGAGTGCAAGAGAATGTGAGGGAATGAACCCCACACTCCCAAATGAACTTTCACTTTGGGAGTTGGACTCCCAATGGACTCCCAAATCTTCAAAAGGCAATTGTAAGGGTCAAAATTCATTAGATTGAGACATTCCTAATATCATTGGAAAGCTCTTGCAACATCAATGTCTAAAATAAGCTTTCATGACCCATTTGGGTTCTTAAAACATAAGTTATGGCTAAAAGAAGGGCCATTAGTCAAATTGGCAGTTTGACTCCCGACCACTAAAAGTTGGGAATTGCCCTGATTTCCTTGTGTGTAGGTGGCATGTCACATACCATTGGAAACATCTTGATAAGGAATACAACTTTTTTTTAGATCTCATCTCTATCAAAGGTCTGCAGAAGAAGTTATGGACCTCCAAAGTCTCAGGAGTCCTAATTTCAAGAATTTCAGGATTCCAACTTGGGAGTCCTGAGACAAAGTGACATTTGGGTGCTAGCCCCGTGGCCAAACACAGAGAATACTATAAGAGGGAAGGTGATGGCTTCCTCCAAGTCTAGGCCGTGGTGAGTCTTGTGAGTCCGTGGTTGCATGTGGTTCGTCATGCACCAAAAGTGCTCCAACTATGCACTAACCAACTTGTTGAGAAACCATGATGCATGGATTTGATCTCGATAGATAAGAAAAAAAATGAATATTGTGCCAGTAAAAAAATGTGGAAGCAATCCATTAAACATGAGAAACATTGACTGTCCTTAATTGCAATGGAAAATGGTGTAAAATGTTTATAAAAATAGGTGGACAAAAACATTTAAGCAAAATGTAAAGAGTAAATGAGTTAAACCCCATGAAGTTTGATTAATGATGATTGGCGGAGTGTAAATGGATCCTAAAAAAACCTACTAGGGATAGGTCATCTAATTGCAAATCAAATAATTATGGGCTATTGAAATCTATAGGAAAAGAAACACTAATTGGCTATTTGACAGTTGTTCATTAATCCTTAACATAGTACATTAAATTGCAACGTGTGAAAATCAGAAGGTGGGTGGCAATTTGGAACACGATAGACACATTATAAAGGATATCCTTTTAGGATAGTAATGAACAAAGGACCATCAATAAAACTTCAAATAACTAAAACTAAATGTGGCAAAGCAAATCTCTTCAATTTTTAAACACAAACCATGCAAAAATGAAACAACTCTATGCGGGATAACATCCATTAATCAAATCTAGTGCAAAGAGTCTAGAGATAAAACTTTGGATAAAATGCCTAGCCAGAACATTATAATTGAAGGGTACATTATAATGTTGGTGAAGCATCAAGATTAAATTATGAAGATTCCCAATTAAAAACTCGAAACCATAAAGCATAAAGCCTTGTGAACTATGACCTATTTGGCACTCACTTATTGGGTCATGAATAAAAGTTCAACAAACATTGATGAAAAGGATTTGAGTGGGAGAAGGCAAACTTTATCATGAAAAGAAAAAAATAATTACACAGTTTAAGGGAAAGTAAATTAAATAGAGATTATAATGAAAAGAAAAGAAATTCCAAAGTTAAGTGCATACATAATTATCATTGAAACATCAAAAAATTCTATCTGTTAATGGAGGTTGTTAAATGATGAAAATCTTAGTGAAGTTTTGACGCCAAATCATTTCAAAGAAGACACATAATAATATATAGAAGCTTCTGGAAGATAAATTTCAAGTTCCCAATAATTCTATAGATACATATACTACACAATGAAAGGAAGAAATTCTTTGAGAGATGCAAAAGAATATTGATTCTAAAGAGGGAAGTCCGGGGAAGAAAAGACACCACCATGGACACAACTCGACGCCAATTAGGTAGGCAACAAAAATGGCACCAAACAAGACGCAAGGAGTCATTCATAGGATTCAAAGGCAGTAGGTGAGGGACCTTCGCAATTTCAGATTTGATTGCAATAAGAAACAAAATGTGTAATATTTTATGTTCTAATTTTTTCAAGCCATTTATCTTTTTGAAGGACATTTAAGAGTTTGAAGGAAAAAGGCAAATATATTTCTCCCAAGAAATAGAAGAGGAGGGATGCAAATTAAATTGGTTTATGCCTATGGAACAAAATATTTGATAGAAAATATTTTAATTTTGTAAATGGACTTTAGATTTTGATGAGTCTTAATGTTTCATTCCCTAGGGAATTGAAGTAGAAAGCTCCAAAAAAAGCTGAGGAGAAAGCACAAAATTCTTGAATGTTGACGATTCAATAAAAACGAAGGGTTTTAGGTGTTGCGACCTTAACCTTGGGCTTGCAAACAAGGCAAAGGCTTGCAAAGGTGCGAGCTGAGAGTGAAGCCCGGGAGTCACATTTCATGCTCCTAAGAATGTAGGAGGGTGTAAAAGAATGAACCCACACACTCCCAAGTGGGCTTCCGCTTTGGGAGTTAAAGTTGCAATGGACTCCTGAATTTTTAGAGAGTGGTTACAGGGGTCAAAACTCATTAGATTGAAGAGTTCCTTATACCATTTGAAAGCTCTTGGAACTTAGATGTCTAAATTAGACTTTCACATCCCATTTGAATAATTAATACATAAGTTATGGCCAAAAGAAAGTTGAGAGTCAAAGTGTCAATTTGACTACTGACAATTAAAAGTCAAGAATCACCCTGATTTACTTGCATACAAGTAACTTACCACATATCATTGAAAAGTTCTTGACAAGGGCTAAAATTTTGTTTTAAACATCATCTTAATTGAAGTTTGAAAAAAAAAAGTTATGGCCTCCAAAGACGCAAGAGTCCCAATTTTGAAAATTTCAGGACTCCCAACTTGGGAGTCTCGAGACAAAATGACATTTGGATGTAGCCCTCGTGGCTAATTATAGAAAATACTATAAGGGGGAAGGTGATAACTTCCCCCCAAGTCCAACCTGTGGTGAATCTTGTGAGTCTGTGTATGCTCGTGGTTTGTCCATGCACCAAAAGTGCTTCAACCACGCACTAACCAACTTGTTGTTTGGTTTGTGCAAGTTCGTGTGAATAATTGACCTGCTTGTCACTTGTCCTAGTCCCCATCCTGGAGTTCCAGCACGCCCCTCTACCCCCGAAGTGCTGTGAGCTAAAGAGCGTACCCCAACTCTTTTTTCTTTCGATGTTTCCATTTTTGGACTCACATTTGAGTCTTTCAAGGAGTGTGGGGTGTGTCATAGGGTTTCCATTTGAAGAATACTTATAATGAAATATTATATATAAGGAGAGACACATCAAGAATGGTTTCCTTTTGCATTATTTTGTGAAAGAGGAGAAGGAGATTGAAGGAACCTCAAGAATGTTAGAGTCAAATGAAGAAGTATCCAACCTAAAGGTACGTCTTTTTTTCTTCAACTCTTTTTTCATAGTTTCATTTTATTTTAAATTTCTTGAGCAGGTGGCTAAATTCAAGTTCGACTGGTTTTTTTTTTTTTTTTGAGTTTCCTCAAATTGTTCCTATGAGAATCTGAACTTTAGCTTGGATTTTTGGAACACAAAAAAACCAAACTTTAGCTTAGATGTGCTATCGCAACCCCACTTTGGGATAAGTGTGAGGATGAAACTCACACCCCTAAAAGTGGGGAGTTGGAGTCCTCCAGGACTCCTGAAAACTCAGAGCTCGAGTTCAAGGGTCAAAACACCTTGCATTGATGTGTTATTTTTATCAATGGAAAGGTCTTGAAGTGTAGATGCCCAAAATGGCCTCGCATGTGCCATTTGGACATTTGCAGCCCAAGTTATGGGCAAAAGAAGGGCCGAGAGTCAAATTGACAGTTTGACTTTCAACCACTAAAAGTCAGGAATAGACCTATTTCCAATGTCTGATGAAGGAGTGCAACATGGCGTTGGAAAGCTCGCAAGGAGAGCTATAACTTTGGTTTAGACCTCACTCCAATCGAAGGTTGGAGCCGGGAGATATGAGCTCCCAAAGTCCCGTGACTCCAACCCTGGACAGTTTCGGGACTCCTCCTTGGGAGTCTTGGGAAAAAGAGCCATTTGAATGTAGCCTCCACCAAGAGCTGCAAAGAATACTATATGGGGGAAGGTGGTGACTTCCCGCGAGTCCGGGCCGTGGTGAGTCAAGTGGGTCCAAGTGCTCGTGGCTTGTCCCAAACCCAAAGGTGTTCCCGAATGTGAATTAACCCTTTTGTGGTTGGTTTTGGATGCAGATTTGAGTGAGATAATACTTGTCCCTCTTCCTAGTCTAATCCCGGGACTTCTAGCACACCCCTCTACCCCCTTTTAGTGCTGGAAGTCGGGAGCGGCCTTCAAGTCCCAACTTTCCGCAATTCAACGTACTTGGACCCTCAAGTGGGTCTAACAAGGGACTTAGGAGCGCGTCATGTGCACTCTTAAGTGTCTAAACTTAAGCTTAGCCTTTTTTATCATGAAGAACCCGGGTTTCTAACAACCATTCGCACCAACTCTCAGCACCAAGAGTTAGCTCCAAGTGTTGTGAAAAACCTAGTTTTTCATGGGTGTTTTTTTGTTTTTTTGTTGGGTTTAATTGTAGGAAAAGTGATTGAACTTGCGTTCGGCCTCGCAAGAGCGTGTGGCCGAGCTCAAGTTCGGCCAATTTTTTCTTTTCTTTTTTGCTTCCTCAAACTATTCTTTTGGGAATCGGAATTGCAACTCAGATTTTTGAAGAAAAAAAGGTGGAGCTCAAGTTTGACTATGCACTCTTGAGCTCGACCTTCTTAGCTATGAGGAACCTAGGTTTGTCACGGCCATCGGCACCAACTTTTGGCGATGAGAGTTAACGTCGGGTGCTATGAAAAACCCAAGTTTTCTATAGGTTTTCTTTTATTTTATTTTTTGTTTCAGGTGCAGGAAGAACGGTCAAGCTTGAGCTCGACCTTGCAAAAACATGCGGCTGAACTTGAGCTCAACCTCGCAAGAATGCAGCCAAATTCAAGTCTAGTTTAGCCATGTAAAAATGCACAACCAAGATTGAGCTCAACCTTTTTTTCTATGACAATCCAAACTACCATCCGGATTTCCACAAGAACAGCTCAAGGAAACCAAGAAAAAGAAAGAAAAGCCAATTGAATTTGAGCTCAGTCACACACTTTTGTGCAGCCGAATTCAAGTTTGACAATTCTTCCTCCCACGAATTTTTTTTAAAAAAAAAAAAGTTGTGAAGAACTTGGGTTCTTCATAGCCAATGGCGCTGAAAGTTAGCTTTGGGCACCATGAAGAACCCATGTTCTTCATAAAGATTTTTGTTTTTGTTCAATTGCAAGAAGAGTGGCTGAGCTCAAACTTGGTTACCTTTTTCCTTCATTTTTTTGTTTCCAAGGTTTGTAGCAAGACTAGTCATTTTGATTGTGAAGAACTTGGGTTCTTCATGGCACTAGGTGCCAACTCTTAGCGTCAAGAGATGGGGCCCAAGGCCGTGAAGAACTAAGGGTTTTTGCAGCTAGAGGTTTTTTTCTCTTTTTTTGGTTTAGGATGTCACGAAAAGTGATCAAGCTTGAGCTTTTATTTCTTGATTTTATTGATGTTAATGGTCATGAAGAAGTAGACTTTCACCTTTGTGATGTTATCTTACTCATTTTTCAAGTACTTGTGCAAGGATCTCAAGGAGTACAACTTGAAATTATGGATGTTAAACATGTATGCTTTGACCTTTAGGAATGTCTTCTTCTTGATTTCATTTTTTCTTCTCATTGCATTCATATGAAAAATCAAGGCAGGCCAAGTTTCTGGAACTATGGAGATGATGGACAACTTGTTTTTTAATAAGATAATTCAAGTAGTCCAGACGAACAATATCAACAACACAACAATTTTGGAGAAGTATAAAATGCTTTCCAAGTGAAAGGCCAAGATGAACATTGCTCTGTACAAGATGATAGTGATGCATGTAGTCTGCCCTGCCTTCAAAATTAATGTTCTCAAAATGGAATAGGCCTTCCATTCTGGATACCATGAGGGCGACAAGGTATTTTATGTATCACCATTGAATTGGAAGGGACATGAAGAGTTCGTTGATGATCATGAAGTTGGTTGGAATCACCACTAGCATTCATAAAACCAAAGGTTTGAAAAGTTCATGTTGGCCGATCTTGATTTGAAATCCCTTTTCAAACGTATGTTCTTTGTGTGGGATGGCAACCATAGGCTGCAAGCTTGGATGCAATATTTTTGTCATGTCCATGGTTATGATGCCTCGTGGGATATCTCTATGGACTCCATTTTGATGTACACCTTTCATGGGATGGTTGAACTTTTGATAGCCATGATAGACTTGAAAAAGTAATTCATGAACTCTTATAATTGATTTGAAAACTTGCATTTTATTATCTTGCATTTAAATGTTCAATGTTCTCAACTTTGGTTGTTGCTTTTTGTTGGAAGGTCTATGGAGCTAGATCATGTTTGACCTAACCTCATCCATGAATTTTTTCAAATAAAATCCATTGGTATCATACCTCTGGAGCAATTCCAAGAAGTTGTGCATGTATATGTGTATAAAAGATGCCAAAACAAATCTCAAAAGACTTGGCATTCTCTTACTTCTAAAGTGTTCTTCGACTACATGTGCAAGGTGAGCCAAATTTTGTTCCTTCTTATTCTATTTTTGTATTCTTCTCTTGGCTATTACTTCGTCACATTTTTCACATGGCTTGACCTTTTGTTTGTTTTTTTGTAACATGAGATTTCAATTGTTAGAGATGTTGCTGTGAAGATGTATTATGAAGAGTCCCCCCTAGAAGCTAATTGTTCCCCCATCAAGCTGAAGGAGCGGATGGAAAAGGCAATGGAGCAAGTCAAGAAGGACCATTATTTTGCTTTTTGCAAGCACCTTTCTGTTTGCAATCTTGCCTTTAGCACAAATTTTTTCAAGGAAATCCAAGTTCATTATGACATGAACTCTGAATTGGAGATGTTCATAGAGAAGCTACATATGCCAGCTTACATGTGTGTATCTCGTGAGTAGAAAATTGTTTGGCTTAAGCAGTGGAATGAATCCAACATTTTTCGAAAGGCTAAGAAAGTTCTTACGTTTAATTTCTCTAATGCTTAGTTTGATAAGTGGCTCCACAAGGCCACATTTTGGCATTAGGTGAGCATCTTAATTTACTTTAATATTTATATATATATATATAATTGTTTGGACTCTGACATTTATTCCTTGTCTCATGCAGTTGGAGGTGGAAACTTTCAAGTTCTATGATTCTATGATCTCCAACCTGGAATTAACTATCAGAGATGTCCCTGGAGTTGTTTCTCTTGCCCCTAGATTTAGGGGTGGAAGTAATCCATTTGGGAGTTCGGCTTCTTTTGAAAATTGAAGTCCCAGAATGGAATTTGAAGAAGCAAGAGTTAGGAGCAACAAATTAAAGGAAAGGAGGCTTTCAAGAGAATGTCTACATGTAAACATTACGCTTTCTCCTTTTGTGGTTTTGGGCCTCATTGTGTAGAACATGGATATCGGTCCAACTCTTAGTGTCGAGAGTTTAGCATTAATGGCTTGATTTCTAAATTCATGGTATAATCTCCAATCTTATATAATCCATTTTTGGGGTAGGTATTTCTACCACATTCTCCTCTAGGTTAGAACGATTGATTGATTACCACACCTCCTTGAGATTTGGTGTGATCCCAAGGTGGATAGTTCTATGCTCCACAAAGACCTTCTAAAGGATTGGTCATCTTCACACCTTTTAGACTATGGTTGGTACCTTGATTGCCTAAAGGATTGCACTCCATCTTCATAAATTGCCCTTTGTGAGAAAATTGAGCCTAGGTTCCAATTAGGGCTTCAAGTGCCCTTAACCACTCTAATTGAGGCATCTAATAAAAGAGGTAGGAGGAAAGGGAAGGAATAAGTTAAAGAGACTGAAGACACTCTAGACACAATAGGGGAGTATGTCGAGGTTCCTTTACATGGGAATATTCCTTATACACAAATATCTTTTCCTTGGGGTTCTTTGAAGGTGGTGGATCCTTTTCTTCTTCATTACACCCCCACCCCACATATTCCTACTATAGTTCTGTCAAACAGGACGACTAGATGGCATTACATTGCCTTTTTATTATCATGGCCGACCATCGCTTCATTGAGGCAAAAGACTAAGGAGTGGCCTGAAAATTTTGTTAGAATTTCAGAATTCATTTGCCAGGTTATTCCCTTCTCAAATGCATTTTTGATCTTTCTTTCTTGTAATCAATTACTTGTTTTCTAATTTCATCCTCACCACGTCTACATGCAACTCCTAAAGACAAGGTGAGCCTTGTCCTTGTTGATGTTATAGGGGACCTTCCCATGCCATTTGGTTTTTCCTTCCCCAATAGAGAATCTTGTCTGGAACACGTTAGTTGAAGACTATGTGGTCATTGTTTTTGACTTCGTTAATAAGTTCTTAGCAAGTGATGGGGTAGTCTTGCTTTTCCACCCTAACGATCTTTGTGTTCTAAAGGAGATTAGATCATATCTAAAAAGCTCTAACTTCTAGATTCGGATGAAGTGGGTGATTGTTAACTCTCTACCACTTACTAGTTCAAAGGACCCCTCCATGAAAGGTATTGATCTAATTTTTTTCCCCTTTTTTAATTTCCAATATTTTGCATGTCCCCCTTTTCATTGTTTTCTCCTCTATAATGTTACAGACCTTGTTGGGCCGAGTTATTTAACTAGTGAGGGATCTTGGCGAATCAAGTCCACAATTAAGCTCTTTTGTGTTCTCCCCTGCATCTAAGGACCTATTATAGAAGGGGGTCAATGTTCGAAATGAAGATGTCCTTTACAACTATACTAATGTTTTTTCCATGAGTAAGTCCAAGAATGGAAGGCCATTTCGAGCGGCCAAGGATAATCATCCTATGACTCTTCAAGCCTTGATAGAAATTTGCTTTCAATCAAAATCCTTGGTTGTGGACTTGTCTCCCTTTATAGGTTCATTCAAATTCCTTTCATTTAGTTCCTTCCTTACCTTCATTCCCATTTTTGTTTTTGATTTTCATGTTCCAAGCAGGTAATAACATCAGAGCTTGCCAGATCCTCCAACGCCATATTCTAGCTCTTCAGCTAAACATGGAGGTTTTCGAGGAGGTGTTGCAACTACTTGTTGAGGTTCCTTGCCTTGTGGGAAAATGTTGTGTTATATGATTGGATGATGAGAACTCCCCACCGCTAAAGCAATCTAGACGAAACTTGGATTATGAGTAAGTCTACCTTTTCGTTTTGTTTCTAAATTCATTGTTGTGGATTCCTTTTGATTTTTTCTATCACCTTTTGTACTCTTGTAAAGGGCTTCCATCGCCTGCTCCCATGGGTCCTATTTTTTTCTCAATGGAGGATTTATAATTTAGTCCATCTTGGAACTTCCTGTTACCTTTGTATGTTGAGGTTGAAGCCAAGGTCATGGCTTCCACGATCTCACTACCTAACATTAAAAATCATGTTAGGTATGATCCTTCTATTAGATCTTTAATTGATGATGAGGCCATCGAATTAGGTAGATCTTGTTTGATGAGCTTGGGGGTGGATCACTAAGTCTTTGAATCCTCTATGTGATCTTATGGTTGGGTGGAAAGTTCAATGTCAATGCTTTTATTTCTCTTTTGGCAACTATTGTAATCAATATTCCACTTCAAATTGTTCTTCCATCCAAAAACCTCTTGATCCATTGTACTAGATTTATTTGATTTATTTCATTCTTGAGTCTCTTCTCCTTTCCTCCACTACTTGTGCATGATCCATCATCTAGCATTTTTCATTCAAATTTTTCCATTCTTGGAACACAATTATTTTTCTCTAGAAATGAACTTCAATGTGCAAAATCCATAATCCATTGTGACACTTTTGATTCATGCCAAAATGATGGTTTCTATTTTTTACTTCCTTCATTGATCTTTGCTGATTGTTCAATGGATTTTTAGTTCTTGTAATTTTTTTGATGTAATTTACATGTTGAATTTGTTTCCAAGAGTCATATATTTCTATAGTTTAAACTTTTATTGATCCATTCTAATTGAGTGGCAGCATATTGAAGGTCATTCACATGTATGTAATGCCTTATTGTTCCTTATACATGACTTTCAATTATTTTAAATCCTTTTTCATTATAGTGGAAATGAAATGAAAATTTTCGGATATCACTTTTGCCAAATATCTCAAAATGTGACGCCCATTTTTCAACCAATAGTATCATCTACTTGAATTAACCTATGCATTTTTTACTATTATTTTCTTCTGTTGATGTTTTTTTCAAACATACTAAACATACTACTTTGTTACTTCAAAAATGCATATCGGTTCAAAAAGCATTTTCTTTATACAAAATATATTTCTTTGTGTACCATAGCCTCGAAAAACCTTGTCTACAAAGACTTGTTAACTTCTCCTTCCAAGATTTGCAATTGTTGCCAAGTTTAGAGGTGTCTATAAACTTTGTTTCGAATATATTGAACTAAGTCGGTTTCCATTGGTGATTTGTTGAGTTCGTTGGAACCCACTATAGACTATGGCATAGGTGCTAGGGTCATGTCTTCCAAGTCCATAACAACATATCCTTGGAATGGTGGGAGATTATTTTCCATCTCCTCTTTTGAATATGTCACTACATCTTTTGTGTGTGGTGGTGAGCTCTCCTCTTCCTCTAGGCTTCTAGTAATGTGTTGGCCAATATTAAGGAATCCCAACTTTTTGCTCTAAGCAAGTGTTGGTGTTTCATATTCATTATTTTCAATGTCAAAAACATTCCTTGGCCAATTTTGTAGCAAAAATGATTTGCTTATTCTCCTTTTAGCTTGAAATCCAAACAAATAGTCACATTACTTGTGAAACCACGTTCTATAATTTTGATTAGTCGGGTGTGTTGGCCATGGATTGTCTCCAGGATGTTGTCACAAGTTATTCAAAAACTTTAGGCAAAACATTTTTTATCACTATCCCATATATCTTGTAATCCTGCAAGTGGTTATAAGATGCCTAATACCCAACTTCTACCTGGAACTTTGCATTTATACTCTTCAACTTTCTTCTATCTACTGAAAGATAATCGTCCAAATCCCTTGGCATTCGACAAGAATGCCTTGGATTTGGATATCGTGACATTGTGGAAATGAACAATTTTACTTAAAACTCATTTTCTTTGATTGCTACTTGGAAGCTCATTGAAAGATTCTAAACTCTATTTGTGCAATGCTACAAAATTATAAACAACTCCCAAAGTCTAGAATTTTATAGGGTCACTCTAAAATTAATTTATTAAATGGCCTATTGGAAATTATCCATGCCCTTTAGCGACTATTATTTTTATATTTTTTCATTTCTCATCAACCACAACATCATGTATATGATTTTGATTATCATTTACTCCTTTGAGCTAAAGTTTTCATTAATTGTTTGTCTCAACAGTCACTACGGATTTATTCAAGATTGTTCAAATTCAACCATAATTTTATTTTAATTTTGCATAAATCAATATTTCCTTTTGTGATTTCATACTTTGAGCAAATATTCATCTTCACACATCTATTGAACTCAATTCAATGTAAAGAATAGGATTTTGGTTTTTCATTCAATTTCCAATTTGTGGTTTTTTTCTACCATCATACACACCTCGTCGGTTTGTGGCTAGCCCTATCATTTGATGATTAATCGATTGTTTTAATAGTTTGTTCCTCAATTCTTGTAAAACCCAAGTTCACCTACCTGGAGTTGCATAAAATCGTTGTTGAAGATTCAATGGATAGCAAATTCCCAAGTGTTAACAAGTCTTATATTGACAAATCGTTCAGTAAACTTGTGAAAAAATGATCCAAAATCGACATTTTAAAACTCACACGTTCTTTGAAGATGTCCATTACATGTGTAAACATTGCCAAATTGTAATCCTCCATATCATCCTTGGAAATGTTTACACTTTGTCTCATTATAAAAAGACTCTCTTTGTCAATCTTCGCATTTGTCCATCGCCATGCCACCCATTCCATTGTTTTGTTAATTACTCCCTTCCATTATGTTCTCCATGTTCTAATTTCGAACAAATGCCCGAGGGGGTCCAACTTGTATTATCTATCGGATATTCCAACGATTTTTTGGTCATATTGCAAATTCTTTATATTAGTGTGTCGCTATGGCTTTAACATTTACATGAAAAAAATCTTAAGGAAAAAGAAAAATTATGGAAATTCCAATATTTCACCATGCAAAAATATAATCTTTAGAAAAAAATCCTTTAAAATAAACCAAACTCCTTCACAATATCACAACTCTATCATTAATCTCAAGTTTCAACACAAGCCAAAAATATCATCTTTCAAAAAACCTCACATAAAAATAAACCTACTACATGGGGGCCAAAATCCATTAAGCTATTATACTCTATAATGAATCTAAACACAATATCTTCACCTTGGTAAGTAATGCCAAAAAAAAATGAAAACCAAAACAAAAGTATACAAAGTGAATGCCTTGTAAAGTTTGCATTAAGAAATGTTTTTTTAAATGAAATTTTATGATTCATTTTCATTAACTAATATCTATCAATTATGAGAGCATTTATTGGAACCAATTATCTATGATAAATCCAATCATCCATAATTCAAAAATTTTAAAAATAGATGGGCAATATTTGTGTAAAATTGTGTGTGATCATTGTGTCTTATGTTTACAAGAAACCCAACATCATTATAAA
>Ga0116231_10005729_pt1 | contig 24278 bp, 19 predicted proteins | sample S1TSphgellanicum_2_FD_89695 | JGI IMG/M metagenome (GOLD analysis project Ga0116231, IMG submission 89695) | Host-associated microbial communities from peat moss isolated from Minnesota, USA - S1T2_Fd - Sphagnum magellanicum MG | ecosystem: Host-associated > Plants > Peat moss > Unclassified...
AATTTTGATATAAAGAATTTTCACACATATTGATTATTCTTATACTAAAGGTAACTATAGAAAGGTCACATAAAAACTATCAACAACCTTAATGTCTAAAAGGGTTTTTGTTTAAAGTTTGTAATTCACATTCCATTCGACATTATCATTAGGATTAATTGTCAAAAGAGCAATGAAAGTTTCACCCTTCAAATTCATTTTCGCTTATGGGATAAATTGTTGGATGTTTCTTTGAAAGACAAAAAAGGTAGATGTGGTTGACAAGCGAAATTTACCATAAATACGAATTGAAATGAAGAGTTGAACTTGTTTTGAATGAGGAAAATTTAAGAATTTAGATTCTATCATATGCACAATTGTAGCAATCCATTTGCCTTCAACAGTCAATAACATAGGTTCATCATTGGTTGTAATGGAACCATGAAGAAAGCCTAATTTTTTAATTGTTGATTTTGAACAATAAACATTATAATAAACACCACCTACTAGAGAAATGGTGACATCTGTTACATGACAATTCCCACATACTTTTGAAATGGAGACGCAGTAGGGCTAACTCTGCACAACACTTCGGTCACCTAGGAAAAAAAGACAATATGTTCAAATGAAAAGGTAAATGAAAATGAACATAAACATAGGGAAATGTGGAAAAAGGTAGATCAATTTATTAAAAAATAAAATCATGCACACACATACACATAATATGTAAACAAAAAGAATGAAATGCATAAAAAGTGCATAATAAAAGATTTTATGGAAACATAATAATTGAAATAATTAATACCTAAAGAAAAGACAAAGAAGAAGATAAAAAATGAATAACAACAAAAGAAATATTAAGAAAAAAAGGTCATTCAAGCACACCCCAAAAACATTATACCCCTTTCTTTCAAACCATATATCTCTTTTGTTTATTAGTCATTTTGAGTGATATAAAAAGCTATGTGCATGAAATTTAAAGCTCTACAAATGGTCTTTGAAATGAAAAAATATTAGACCAACACATATATATCTTAAGTTTCAAAACAAAAATTGGTTTTTTTATACTTAAACCTTACATTCTCACCTCCTTCACCTCCATAAGCCATATCTTGCTCATTTTAAACTAATTCCAGTGATTTTTGTGACATTAAATACATTATGAAAGGGGTTCAAAAATCTTTTCAAAAATCCTTTCAATGGCCAAAGGCTATTGACCAATGCGGAGAAAGTTATAATTTCTTTTTTACAAAGGTTTTTCACATCCTTGTATACTTACCATATTAAAATTACAATATGTTCTTCTTTGAACAAACACACTCCAAACTTTTTATCCCATATTATTTATTGAAAACAAAAATCCACTAGATTATATAAAGACAATTTTTTCACTCTTAGTAACAACATTCTACTCTATGTTTACTATGTAATAGAACATGGATTTTTGTTCTTTAGATAATTATAATAAAAAAAAGTCATCTCAATGTAGTTTTATTTTTAATAGGTCATTTTTAGTAAAGAAAATTATGTGGTTGCCCGATTTTCCCCTCTTTAAGGTGGAAAGAATCAAATTGTTGTTCTTTTATTTTTTAATTAGATTTGTGTCTCTTTTTATAAAAGAAAAGAATTTCCTTAGGAAGGGGAGAATTGGGTTGGGCACCCAAATCTCGTAACTGCCTAGGTAGAAAAAAAAAGGAAAAAAAAAATGTTTGAACCTAGATGGCAAGGGACGACATGGTGGTCACTAAATTGTTCTTTTTTTTCCCATTTGGAGACCTAGTGACCACCATATTGACCACCATATTGACCCTCATAATTTGTCCCTTGTTAAATTGTGAAGGTCGATTTAATGGCCACAAATCATTTTTTTTCCCGCTTGGAGATCTAGTGGCCATTATATTGTGGTTTTTTCTTCCCTTCATTAAACTACGAGGGATGATCTAGTGGCCACCGAATTGTTGTTGTTGTTTTTTTTTTAAAAACTTGCAGACTTGATGGCCACTAGGTCATTCGCAATCCAGTATTAAATGATTTGGTGGCGACCACATTGTCCTTTACAATTTAGTGTGGAACGATTTGGTGGCCATGATCTTTAAATGAAACAAAAAAAAAACGATTTAATGGCCACTAAATTGTTCGACATTAGATTGCAAAGTTCAAACATTTTTATTTATTTATGTTTTTGCCTAGGTAGTAAGGAGATTCAAGTGCCAAACCCAATTATTTTCTTCATAAGGAGATTCTTCTATTTTAGAAGAGGAAACCCAAATCTAATGTAAAAAATAAAATAAAATTTATAATTGTTCATGAGATGAACATTAGGTTTTATTTGATGTTTTTTGTGTAAATTTGAAAAAAATAAAATCATGCAAAAGAAAGGATAGGAATTTACCTCTTTAAATGCAAATTAAGCACTTGATAATTTGCTTTGTAATCATAGAAGACGAACTTGAGTAGCTTCATTCACAACCTTTGTTAAAATTATGTAATGTTCTACCCTCAAATATCAATTTCCTTTTGTTGTTGTTGTCACATTTTTGATTAAAACCATTCCACAATGGCCTCCATTGTACGCCTCAAGAAGTTGTTCATATTTCGTTCTAAAATTGTTACCAAGAACAAGAATGTCTTGGTCAAATTCATTTTCTCCATTTGGAATCAACAATTGCTTTTCACCTTTGTTATTCCCTACTCCCCTTGTAGTAATGACATGACGTCGATGGTAGCAAACCTCCAACTCTAGATAGAACTTTTGAATTCTTTAATGGAATCCATGTGAAAAATCATTGGAATTAACTCAGGTTGGAATGTAGGAATTGATGACACAATGGTTGTCGACTCAATTGTGATGACAACATGCATGTCATTTTTCTCAAAACCTCTTTTAGATTTTGACTCAATGCCAAAATTTTCCACCCTCACAAACATGCATTTTTGCAAATGTTGTTCATGCATTTTTATATAAGGTGATTTCACCCTCAAAGTGATTGTGGTCAGAGCTACCCTATCCAATAAATCACAATGTAAATATGCATAGCTTAGATTTTCCATGTTCCTATTTGCAATTTGATCAAAGGTGTCATACCTATTCAACACCTTTGCCTCAAATGCAACATCTTTAATTTCGAAATCCAAATCATCCACCACAACAACGAATCTAACTTCCTTCACTAGAATAATAACCATTGTGTAAAAAAAGGAAAAAAGAACTTACCAAAATGAATTTGACAACACACAAATGAAGTAGCATTTGGCAAAACTAAAAATTGCAAAAACACACAATAAAACATACACTTGCAGAAACACAAACTTGTAAAGGAAGCAACAAAACAATCAACAAATGGTGAAAGTTTAAACTAGACACATTATTCTTGTTATGAAAAAAAAAAACAATAAATATACAATGTTATATTTATATGGGACAAGGGACCTAACTTAAACCTTAAACCTAATTTTAAGCTTAACCTTAAACCTTTGTTTACTTTATATTGATTTTAATATGGTTGATTTCAACTTAATAATAAAATATTGTATCCATGGTTTGGTGGTTAAATTATGGTCTAACAATGAACAAAACATCAGTATCCATGACATTTTATAAATTTTAGTTATTGATTTTCAATAACTTTGACTATGGTAGATATCTACCATTAACCATGGATATTGATGAACCATGGTTTGACAACTATATTGTGCTCTAATAATGAACAGAACATTAATACCTTTGGCATTTTATGAATTTGAATTATGCACCTCACTCTTACATTCAAATTTTAAATATTTCAACCTAGATTTGAAAGATATTAATACATAAACCTTACATTTTTTTCCATTATTTAACCATTATTTTCATTCACTTTAATATATTATTATTATTTATTAAACCTCAATTTTTTTATCATGTATAAAAAAATTATAAAAATCCAATTAAAAAAATTTTCCATTTTTGGTTAAATGTATTTAGTGTTCAATTTTAAACAAAATATATATTTTAAAATGAAATTTTTGTGTTGAAATTTTTCCATTCCCCAAAAAAAGATATTAGTTTTTATAAAATATTTTCTTGAGAAAAAATCTTCATTAAGTCACCATATCATAAAAGAAAAAAGACATCCACTTTCTCCAAGCACCCCATCCCACACCACCAAAAGATTATTTCTTTGAAAAATAAAAAAAATCCCACTTTCTCCAAACACCCCATCCCACACCACCAAAAGAATATTTCATTGAAAAATACCAAACTTTTCTTTCCCATGCCACCCAAGAAACAACCTTTTGGGTTAATCCCCATCCAAAACAAATTCACCTATCCCAATTCCTTAAAAAAAACCTTCTTTGAAAAAGGATGGAAGTACCCCATCCTCCCTTCCTCACCCAAAAAAAACTCTTTAAAAAAAATTAAAAAAAAAAAACCTTTCATCAATTTTTTTTAAAGCTCCATTTACAACTTGTAATTTTTTCAATTTAATTAAATTATCCACTCCTTATACATATTGAAACCCCATAATAATTATTGAAAAAAACCCATGCGAGATGAGAAAAAAAAACCTCCCTTTGCTTTCCCTAAATTTTCACCTATAAACCCCATTCTACCCCCACCCAACTTTATAAACTAATTATGTTTGCCCCCTGCATGCTTGATAAAACCTAAAATCATACATGCATATCTATTATCTTAAGACAATAATAAATTTTTATAACATAACAAGCAACAACAATACCAAAAAAAATCAATTAAAAATGAATTTCATCATAATTTTTGTTATTAAAATTTCATCAAAGCTATATTGAAGGTTTAAAATAACATCAAATTAATTTTTAAAAGTTATATTTCAAAACGAATTTTATATTAATATTAATATTTATTTCAAAATTGACATCTTTTATCTTAATCAATTCTTGCATAAATTTTCAAATCTCCTTTTAACAAGATTTAAAGGAATTGAGCTGAATTATTTGTATGTTTATCAAACAAATTTTGTTTTAAAAAATTACTCATATGAATTTTTTTAACATTTCATAGTGATATGAAACCTTGTAATACGAAAAAGCAAGTAACAACCCCAAAAAAAAAAAGATGATATAGAGACATGGTTAAATCAGTTACCCAACATTCATATTTTGAAAAGAAACCCAACAAATGGATGGGTAGATTTCAAAACAACATCAATTGGATGGCTGCACCCAAAATCTACACATGCCCATCCATTAGCTTGGGGCAATAAAAAACTTACACGCAAACCTATAACTTTATTCGTTCAGCTAACTTTTGATTCTCCGATCCCTATACCCGCTCAGAAGGTGTTTCCACAATGCCTCTGCAGGAAAGAGTCAATAATTATTTTATTTAATTTACAATGAAAAAGAAAAGAGAACAAAAATATGATTAATTCTTTTCTTTAATGTTCTCCCAAATGATATAAATTAGGCACCATTATTATATGTAATAATTGATGCTCTTGATTTATTCTAGCCCTTGCTTGTTACAATGAAGGGAAAAAAATAGAAAAAAGAAAAAAGTGGAAATTTGTGGATGAGTCTAGAAAATAGGTGCTCGCCAGAAACCGGCGAGCTTGCTTGCTCTAGTAGCTTGCAGGTCGGTTCTGGCGGTGGTGGTGCAAACTGCAAACCCTCGCCGTTGTGGATTTTGGAGAAGGCTCTCGCTCAAGCTTCTTCCTCAAGGAGACTCTTTGTCCAGCAACGGCAATTGCTTGCAGTGCTATCTCATTTGAGCAACTGGAACCGTTGTCTGCTTTCCTCTTGCGGAGATCTTCACGTCGGTGTGATAAGTTTCTGAACTCGTCACAAAATTACTACCATACCATTTCCAGTGTAATTGGATGATCGAACCCTCTCCCGATGTGTGTGTCTTTCGATCTCTTTCGCATCAACTTCCATGAAGCAACATCAAGCTTTGTGACCTTTTGAAACTTTCGTTTTTCGTGGTTTTTGCTAGGCCTAGGGTTCTGTGCTTGATGATCTATGTATTTTGTTCCGTTTTCACCAGTTTTGTGATAATCCTTTTAGATGAAGAAGTTAGGGTTTTGGATGACAGCAATTCTTGTCGAGTAGTGGAGGATTTTAAGCTCTCGATTTTCTCGCAAAATCCAAAGTAACTGTCCCGAAGTGCGATGTTTCTTTGCCATCTTTTGGTATGCACAGATTACGATACTTGTGATGTATGAGCCTTTTGTGATGCATCTGGTGTCTGTCTTTGTTTCTCACAGTTTTGTGTTTTACAGTCCAGAACCCTTGTGTGTGGGAAAGCTAACACGACACTTCTATAGGAGCTCGAGAACATGTCTGTTGCTTTCTGTAAAGCATTCTTAAGGACAGTTTGGAAATAGATTGATTTGGAGAGTTGCACAAGGGGAACTTGTTGCAGCATCTCAGTCAGTCAATCAATTTGGAAGTAAGCCGAAGTGCTCTATTTCATTGTGGAACTTGGAGCTCATTTGGCACAGCAACTGGGATGATTATCAGACTATGATACTCGTGATTCATTTGATGTCTGGCTATGTTTCTCACAGTTTTGTGTTGTGCAGTCCAGAGCCTTTGTGTATGGAGTTCTGTGACTGAAGTTTTGTGTTGATGCAGCTGCTGACATTTGCTCTATGTTATTTTGGAACTTGGAGCTCATGTGGCATGGCAATGACAATGATTATCAGACAGTGATACTTGTGATGCATGAGACTTTGTGATGTCTGGCTATGTTTCTCATGGTTTTTGCTTTGCAGTCCAGAGCTCTTGTGTGTGGGAAACCTAAAATGGCACTTCTGTAGGAGCTCTAGAATATTCCTGTTGCTTTCTGTAAAGCGTTCTTGAGGGCAGTTTCGAAATAGATTGATTACGAGAGTTGCACAAGGGGAGGTTGTAGCAGTATCTGGTTTAGTTGATCAATCTGGAAGTGAGCTGAAGTTTTCTGCTGATGAAGCTGCTGAAGTTTGCTCTATTTTTGTGTGTGAAACTTGAGCTTATGTGGCATGGTGCTGGGATGATTATGAGTTGCAAGTAGATAACTCCCTGGCTTTGTTTGACTGAATTGAATTTGAGAATGGATGTCATGCACTGTTAGCATTGCAAGTGACATCATAACTTGTAAGTGTGGGTGGTTGTGTGCAGGCAAGCTTTTTTGTGTTGAGTAAAGGTTACAGTTTAGGAAATTGACTCCTCCTTGCACTCCACTTTGCATTTTCTGGAATCTGCAGGTATATGGCGACTACCACACTGCCATTACTCTTGGAAATTTGTAGGTGTAACTCTAGCGGTCTTCTCTACAGTTAGGTGGCTAGTGGCAAGAAAGATTGCAAATTCTGGACACAAGGATTTTTATGAATGTTTAGTTTGGATTATTGTCAATACATGATGAATCATGGCATATTTTGGTTCCTGAAATTGAACACCACACTGCTTTGTCTGGTATTTTGAGTGCAAATTCATTTCTTCAAGAGTTCTTGATGGTGCTAATTTTGGGAGATATACCAAACTTCTTTGATTTGGTAGTGAGTACTGCTCAAGGCAAATTGTTTTTCTTAGTTTAAAAGGAAATGTGTTCTGGTTTCTTGGATTAATTTGCTCTCTCATGGCCGAGTGTTGAGCCAAAGCTTTTTTACATTGTTATTGCAAAGGTCTGAACTCTTTTCTGAGTTCAGGATGACTAGTCTGTTAATTTGGATCACCATAAGGGGGTTGCTCCGTGTCCCAAGGTAGAGATGACAAGGGGAAACCAGAGAGAGAAGGACAGAGAGAGGGCTGCAGCAAGGAATGGGGGAAAGTCCAAAACAAAGGATGATGGTCTCACTCCAGAGCAGCGTCGAGAAAGGGATGCAAAGGCCTTGCAGGAGAAAGCAGCAAAAAAGGCAGCATCTGGTGGGGCTGAGGCGGCCTCTGGCAAAACCAAGAAATGACATCTGTAGGTCATCACCTGTACATCTCAAGAACCAAACTCTGGTACAAGCCTTTCTCATGCCTGGGGATATGCATTCTCTGTCTAGATTCTGCAAATGCTGATGTTTATGGATTTAGATCATTGTTCACATTGACTTGAAAACATGTGATCCAAAATGTGAAAGGCCAATCTGAAATTAGTAGTCCAAGAACTGAGTGTCAGAATGAAATTTGTTTTGTTGACTTGAAGTTTATAGTTAGGTACTGTTGATCACAATTTACAGTCAAAGCAGAATGATGGTGTTGTTGACCCGGTGTTCAAACAGTATATTCTGATACTTTGAAGCTTAAAAAGCGTTGTAGCTTCACAGGAGCCATTGGATATAGAAATATCAGGTCTTTTAGCTTTCAGATATTTTTTGGACAACCTCTGGATTTGGGTTTTGGAAAAGGAGTTGATGAAAAGGAATGGATTGCATTGCATTGTTTTAGGTTCACAGGATGCAGGGAGTGAGAACAAGGTTCGGAGCTTTTCATAGAAGAGGAAGTAGATTGCATGGTCAACTCAAGTAAGGCATTCCGTACATTAAATGTGGGGTATGCTGGTGTGAGCTTCATACCCTGCATTGTCAAAACAATTGAAAGTAGGTTGTGGTGCTTGTTGCAGTCCAGCTTTCTGGACTTGTTTTATGGAGTTTATGGTGTATGATTGTGGTGGTCTTCAAATTGCCAATGTTACCCATGTCCTTTGTTGGTAGGGTCGTAGAAGGTGTCTGGTGGGGTGAAGAGGCTAAATGAAGGTCTGTCTTTATCTGAGATTCTGGATATGAGTTCACCCCTGGAAAGCTGAGTCCAGTTATGCATGTGTTGCTTGATTGACAATGTTTTGAGTTTTGCGGGATGCTGTAATAAAAAATCACTGAGAAAGGATACACATGTGGGATTGACAGTTTGTTGCCTTGTGTTCAATCTCACAGTGCTGTGAATCAGGATCATTAATGGGTTATATATGTATGGTGCCTATTTAGTTATATAGTCTACATGTAGTGCATAAATTGAAATGGCACATACATTGGGTATGTACATATGGCACTTAAATAATGTAATAACTTATTGTACAGCTTCATGGCACATTCAAATAGATGGTACATACACATGGCGCAAACACAATGGCACATACATCTCAAGAGTATTTTGTGTATTTGAATGTTAGAACACCTTATCTATTTTGTACACATTTTGTTTGCCATCAGATATGCAGTTTATTATGTGCTTACAAGATGAGTTGTTCTCCCATTACCTTCAGTGCTATTCAGTAGCGTATTCATGTTGTCAGCTTTGGTGTGTAGCATTAATGTACCCTATAATTGTACAATTGAATACCACATGGAGTGGAACATTGTCTGTTATATATGGTTATCATACATGTCATGATTACATAAGTGGATGAGTTATATTATAATTGGACAATCTATATGTATATCTTATGTAAGTGGCTGAATTACATCCAAATGGACTTTGTCACTTTCTTTGTCCAGACCTGTTGTAATTAGATTGTATGTAGCATGTTTCTGTTATATTTGTTATCTAATATTGCTTCCCACAAAAAGCATTTTTTTGGTGGAATATTTTGTGTCTTTTCTAGCACTTGAGGGCTTATATTTTGTTAAGCAATAATTAGATGTAGTTGATAACCCATTCGTAGTCTGTTTTTAAATTATTGCTTGTGGCATCCTATGTCCTCTTTGAGGTCTCGTCCCAGCATAATCATACTAGTAGCATTTAAAATTATTTGTTTGGTGTTTGCCTAAGTTTGGACTATGCAAATCATCATTAAATTGACATATATAATCTTGGATGTAACTACTTTCTTCCACAAAATGCCCTATCCGTTTTACACTTTACTCTCTTCCACAGAACTTAACTTGATTGCCAAGATCATCCTTTGCTCTATATGTTTTGCCACCACCTTTGTCCCACATATTTTTTGTGGTGGTGCATTTGTTTTCTGGTTCATTTGTCCTCTAAGAACAACATCCTTGATATTATGTTTGTTGATGTTTAGCAAATCAAATGTAATTTCTTCCCCAACTTTTTTAATGGCCCTCAACTTGCCCAATGATTTGTATACATGTATGATTATGTAATTCATTTTACTCCCCCTAAAAAAGGTTTGTTATTTTGGGCAAAATATTTCTTGTCATTTCTAGCAATTGATGGTTTCTAATTTTGCAACTAGTAGTTAGATGTTATCTGGAACCCATTCACTGCGTGGCTTTTAATTATTATTCTTTGCGATATCCTTTGTCCTCAATGAGATTTCCAAATCAACATTTCACATAATTTGTTTTGTCTACACTACACAAATCATCATTGAATTGACATATATTGCCTAGCTTAATTCCTTTGCATGTTTAACTGCTCTCTTCCACCTATTTTAATATGCCTATTCCAAATATTACAATGTGCATCGTTTATCTATTGCAGTTATATATAGTGCAAATCTGGCCATCTAATTTTTTATAACCTAACTACCAGTTGCCCTAGGATTGTTCACTTCTTTTAATGTTTTGCTGCCAGCTTCTTTTCACATATTTATGTGGTGGTGGTACATTCATTTTTTATTTCACATGTCCTTTTAGAAGCAAATCCATGGTATTATGGTTGCCCATCTTTTGAAACTGCTCTCCACATTAATCTTCACTTTTTTGTTTGTGCCTTGCATCTAGTATATTTATGCCATTCAAATAATAAAGTTTAGCAAGTGGAAATTATTGGTTGGGTCTTCAATGATGTGATATCGATTTGAACACCATGTTCCAATTTTTACTATTTGCACCACATTCCATTAAGAAACATAATCATTGGCAACAATAATCTTGTTTGAATTTTGCCATTTAAGGTTGACCTTGTTGTTAGAAAGATCCACCCAACAAGTACTCACTTTGATTTTTTTTGGTTCAAATCCTCGTTGTGCTTTGTCCAATTTCATATTCCTCTTGCTCCCCCGCCTATATCATATTTTTGAGGTTCCTCCTTTTCATCTTTAAACCATTTGAATTTGTGCCCTTTGTTTGATTTCACTTCTATTTGTTTGTGTTATTGCTTTTTCATATCCCTATTAGTTCCTTCGTTACTATTCTTGTGCACTTGGTAATATGGTGGCATTTCATGTTGTTGATCGTCCGAACTTCAACATCATAGTTGACAATTCAAGGACAACCTCTATCTTTGAACATTGTTTATGTGCTATGTTTGCTTTTCAACTAGGTTCTTTACATATATACAAGGACGTCTAGAATGATTTCAATGATTTGGTTTTGAGTTCGATGTACTAGATTCTTATGACCTCCTCTCAAAGGAGACAATTGTGGTTGTTATCACATTATTGGTGATAGCTTGATTCATAACTCTCAAAACACCATTTTGACGCTAGGAACCACGAGTTCTATGGTCAAGATTGTTAAACAAAAGCATAAAGTTTGTAACATTCCTTTTCAATGTTTAGACATTCTTGCATCCTTTGTTTTCATTAAATTATTTTACTATTCTTCAACTAACAACTTGACACCCTTTCTATCATTGATCAAATCACCGAAAATAGTTCCTCGATCTGGTGCCCTTGTCACCACAACCCTCCACCCGAACTGGGAGTATTTTGTTTTTTGTTTCTTGCCTTTGTGCCATGGCATTGTTAAGACATACCTCCAACAAGTTGCAAAATTTGGATTATGACAAAATACTTCTTCAAAAAGTCCAATTCTTGCCAATTGCTTTCAATGGGGATGTCTTGTTCAAATTACCACCACTACTTCCGATTGTTCACAAGCCTTCATAGATGCAAGGCATGGATAAAAAGTATGATGGCCATGCTTGTGTAAGGTGATCACAACCAATATTAAAAACAATTTTGGGCTTAGCTTCAGGAAAGCTCGTTGCTTTGTGTGTAAAATGATTATGAGAATTTTGTGTGCTTTGGTTTTCGCAATGAAATCTTTTGGTCAATGTATGCACTCATATTTTAATTACATGTTAGATGGCATTGTTTCCATTTGCTTCCTCACTTGGATGCAAATTTTGTTATGCTCCTCCCCTTTGTGTCACTGATTGCAATGGACAAATTTATTATGTTGTGCATAGACTAAAGTTAATCTCAAGAATAGTGATTCATCTTGGGGTCCATAAATATCTTGTTGTGAATGCCAAATGTAAGGAATTTGAGGACAAGACCAAAGGTTGATCACATATTTAATCCAAAGATATCTGCGATTTCCTTGAATGCTAGCAAGAGCTTCTTGGATAGGCATCTGCTCGATAATGGTGATGGCACAATGGAGTTTTTTTATGGTGAACAACTATGACACATCTAGGACAAGTTTTTTGAACTAAGTTCGCCCAATGTTTGTAACCTCATTGCTTCTTTCAAACATCATTTAGGGGGGTGACTATATTGATAACATCCTTGAATTGAAATCGAAGAATCGTTATGACTACATCTAAGAATGTTGTTTCCCAAGACAACTTTAGGACAAAAGGTGTTCATTTTTAAAATGTCGATAAATGGTGTGGGGAGTGGAACGAACCCCATCACACATATGCAACCTAGAAGGGATTTGTAAAATGCTTGGATCATGTTTGATCATGTGAAATGTGTTGTATGGTTTGTCATGTGTATGATCTTGCTTATTGTAAAGTGATGACCATTGCAATTTGTGACATGTAGTTAGAGGACACTAAAGTTCAACAAATCATGTGGACAAAGCTTAATGAAATGATGCTAAAGCACGAGATTCCAAAACCAAAATTTAAGGGATTCATGGTTGATGATGCACAAGCCAATTGGAATGTTGTTAAAATTATTTATGGTTCTAAGGACCCCTTTATTAGGATGGTTGATAAGGAACACCCTTGTTTATTCCATAAGACTTAGTCATTCAATAGGCATAGTAAACAATTGATCAAACTTGAATTGCAAGACCAACTTAATGCTATTTGCCACCAATACAAGAATGTAACATCCCTTGTGGAGGTTGACAATTTCTATGCTACAATTCATTGTTGGTGGTTGTCATCAGGGGCTACTTCTGAGGTAGGTGTTCATGAACTTGCAAATTGGCTTAACTTTTGGCATTTTTGTGTTAGGCAATGGGGAAGTTTCATGGTCCATGTGAGCATTTCATTGACAAACTTCATATGACTTCATTCAAAATTAAAATTTCATTTGCACTTGAATTCCATTTGCACTCTACCTCCATCTAGGCCTCCATCTATGTTGTGACATTTCAGGTTTTGCTGATGTTTCCTTTCTTTTGATTTGCAAAAGTTCAATGATGAGGAGTGGGTAGAGATGCCCATTTGTAATTTAACAAAAATTGTGCATAACATTTAGTTATAGTAGTCAAGAAAATGTGGCATTTATTTATACATACTATGAAGCCCAACGACTACATTTGTGCTTTCAAATAGTTCACATTATATGCAAGGTTGTCCACTTGGTCATGGACCCAATAGGAATGAATTGTTGTTGAGAAAGTCTCGAGGATCGAATGATCCTACTATACTTGTGGTAAATTACATGTCTAGGATATCTTTCACAAATTGTTTTTTGCACCTTGAGGCATAACATGTTTTTGGGTCTACCAAACGACTTGTTGGTTGTCTTCTTAGTGCAAATAGTGATTCCCATTATTTTGACCGTGTGAATTTTTCTCGTCTACAAGTAACCATTCCTACTACTAAACCTAATATTATGGAGGATGTATGCATGAAGCAACCGCCCTTTGGTTCCAATAATTTGTTACCTTCGGTATTTCGAGGTGGCCTAAATCTAAAGGAAAATATTTGTGTTGATGGTTAGTTATCGCAACCCTAGCCTTGGGCTCACAACCAAAGCAAGGGCTTGTAAAGGTGTGGGCCAATAATGAAGCCCGGGAGTCACATTTCATGCTCGAGAGTATAGGAAAGTGTGAGGGAATGAACCCACACACTCCCAAGCGGCTTCCCACTTTGGGAGTTAAAGTCCCAATGGACTCCCAAATCTTCAAAGGGCAATTCCAAAAGCCAAAACTCATTGGATTAAAATTTTACTTATACATTGGAAAGCTCTTGGAACATAGATATTTAAAATGGGCTCGCATTACCCATTTGGGTACTTATAAACATAAGTATGGCCAAAAGAAGGGTTGGGAATCAAATGGCCAATTTGACTCCCGACCATTAAAAGTTAGGAATCGCCTTGATTTACTTGCGTGCAGGTGGCATGACACATATAATTAAAAAGATCTCGATGACGGCTATAACTTTGCTTTAGACCTCATTTCAATCGAAGGTTTGGACAAAAAGTTATGGGCTTTTAAAGTCATAGAAGTCCCAATTTCGGGAATTTTGGGATTCGCAACTTGGGAGTCCCGGGACAAAATGACATTTGGGTGTAAACCTCGTGGCCAGGCATAAAAAATACTATAATGGGGAAGGTGGTGGCTTCCCCCAAGTTCGGGTTGTGCTAAGTCTTATGAATCTGTGTTTGCATGTGGCTCATTTGTGCACCAAAAATGCTCTAATAAAGCACTAACCAACTTGTTGTTTGGTTTATGCAGATCCGTGTGAATAATTGACCTACTTGTCACTCATCTTAATCCCCATCCTAAAGCTCCAACATAACCTTCTACCCCCAAAGTGCTACGAGCTAGGGAAAGTACTCCAACTCCTTATCCTTTCATTGTTTTCACCTTGGATTTGTAATTGAGTTTATCAAGGAGCTTGGGGGTGTGTCACTAGTGACATATTGAACACTGCCCACCCAAATTTGCAATTCAATGTTTTGCACTTTAGAAAACCGTGGGGTTCAAATGTAAATCAAAGATCAATCTTTACAAATTTGTAAATGGAACTCCTGCTCCAATGTACTCAAGTTTCTGGATACAACATCAAAGCGGATCACTCGAGCACCATAATCATTAGTTTTGTCCTGATGACTTAAGTTGTTGTGTTGGTGGGACAATGCGAAAATATGCAATTGTTAGGCTTATAATTCCAATTGTATGGCCCATCCAAGAAGGTATTAATTTAACTCAAGAGGAGGTAATAACTTTAGAAAAAGTAAGGTTTTCCTTTGATTGCCTATGTAAAAACAACGCTTGAAGTTTATTTGGTTCCCAATCTTCTAATTCAAACAATTCCCATGTGCTTGTTATGAGTTACCATATCCCTATGAAGCCGTTCAATGCAAGTTGTTGGCCTATAACTCATGGTGGCCAGAAGGCACCTGACATGACCTTTTGTCTTCAAATTAACACAACAACACACCAATAATTACAATGTGAACATCTTATTTATCCAATGTAATGCATTGTTTTCCTTGTTGTTGATGTCATGCCACCTAGGTATGGATGAATTTATAGTATTCTTTTGATGATAAACAATACAACATCACTATTGGAAATTACCTTGGATGTTATGGGTATATTTTTTCATAATGCTGGCAACTTCTTTGGGCAGCCATGGGCATATGTACGATGTGAACATGTGTATCACATCTTGTAAAATGTTTTGTGAGTTGATAGAATCATTCATTCATCATTGCATGTGGAGTTGGGATGAAGTTCAACATTTGTTGAGTGCTCTAAAGCCTTTGGACTCTAATGATTATACATCACAATTGCATTTGTATCAAATCAATTGTTATTATCTCATTCATAAAGTTGTTATAATTGCCTGGATTATGTAGGAAATTTAGATTCTAGTTACAACCTAAAGGTTTTTCTACATTATGTATTATTTCAATCATTTTAAACAAATATATATTCTATTTGTTTTAGTGAATATACATTAAAATGTTGTGGCATAAAAGTACTAGGCTTCATAAATTTACTTCCATTTAGGCCATGGCTAATATCAATAATAAAAACTTTGATTATCATAATGTGCTTCCATGTATATTATCTCTTCATGAATAATATCAAAGTACCTTGTCCATTTTAACACATGTTTGTCAAATAATTAATAGATTTTGATAATTTAATTTCATCAAATATTTTTCAAGCATGTAATTTCCACCCATTTCAACCATTATGAGAAAATCATGTCCATTGCATCTAATATATTTAGTAGTAATGATGCACTCCCAACCTCCTCAAAAGACTCAAATGTGAGTCTAAAATGAAAACAACAAAAAAGTAGGAAGTTGGGGCATGCTCCTTGGCTCGTAGCACTTCGGGGGTAAAGGGGCATGCTGGAGCTATGGGATGGGATTAGGAAGATTGACAAGCACTTCAATCACTCACACATACCTACACAAACCAAATAACAAGTTGGTTAGTGCATAGCTAAAGCAATTTTGGTGCTATGATGAGCCACGAGCAAACTCGAACTCACAAGACTCACCACAGCCTAAACTTGGGGGAAGCCATCACTTTCCCCCTTATAGTATATTCTATGCTTCTCCACGAGGCCCACATCCAAATGGCATTTTGTTTCGGGATTCCCAAATGGGAGTTCCAAAATTCCCAAAGTTGGGACTCCCGTGACTTTGGGACCCCATAACTTTGTATTTAAACTTCTGATTGAGATTATGTTTAAAGCAAAGTTGTAGTTCTCATCAAGAGCTTTTCAACGGTATGTCGCACACCACTTGCACAAAAGGAAATTGGGTCGATTCCTAACTTTTAGTGGTCGGGAGTCAAATTGGCAATTTGACTCCCGACCTTTCTTTTGGCCATAACTTGTATTTCAGATGTCCAAATGGGTCATGAGAGCCCATTTTAGACATTTACGTTTCAATGATTTTCAATGATATAAAGAACTTTTCAATCCAATGGGTTTTGACCCCTGCAATCGCCCTATAAAATTCAAGAGTCCATTGGAACTCTAATTCCCAAAATGGGAGTTCACTTGGGAGTGTGAGGGTTCATTCCCTCACACTCTTTTGCACTCCCGGGAACATGAGATGTGACCTCTGGGCTTCTTTCTTGGCCCGTAACCTTGCAAGCCCTTACCTTGGTTGCGAGCCCAAGGTTAGGGTTATGACAATTGCATCTAGTCTATTTAGTTGTGATATAATTCTATCGAACATTTTCTAGTTGCATCAAACAAGTTACAACGAACATAATTTTTTCATAGTGACCATTTCTAAAAAATTATAATATTATCCAAGAACCTTAAACATTTGGAATATTTGTTGCACTGGGGATGATGAAATGCATCCTTCTAATTTTTTTTGCCTTCAAACCTTCACATGATGTTGCATTTGAGAGCTCTTTTGACCAAACCCATGTTCATAATTAATAAACCATTGTTGATCCCAAAACAAATCATGCATGTGACATGGAATATTTTGTCATGTCACATAAGATTTACCACACAAAAAATGATTATACTAAGAATATTCCATGACATGACATATATTTTTGAAAATTCCTTTTTGCTCACATGAATAGGGTCAGTTACTCTCTAGCATCCTTGTGAACAATAGTTAAAAATATGTTTCAAAAATAGTGTGGAAAGGACCTTAAACCACATAGCCACAATAAGAATCAATGTAAAAAATGAATAATGGATTGTGTCAAAGATGGCTCTTCCTTACAACATCAATTTTGTTGCAATATATATAGATTATATATTAGAGGAATAGGATTTGTTACATGCTTTAATAACATGAATAAAATTTCATTTGTGCAAGCAAACAAGGGAAAATAAGATTGGGCAACAACAATGTTCAATCATATGAAAAAGGAATTGTTCATGTGGTCTAAAGCATAGGTTATTATGTTAAATGAGATAATGAAGATAAAGGAGAATAACAACATTTGTAATTCAACACCTATCACAAAAGTGTTTATGTAGGAATGGTTTATAGAGGAAGGAGTACAACAAATATAGGTGGTAGAAACATTAGCTAAAACATGTATTTAAAACTTAAAGGAATTAAGAAAATAGTTTCAAAGATCAAAAGACTTGTTAGGACTATTAATTTGTCACCTGAGTATGAGCTATAGGTGGTGAAAATACATACCAAATCAACACATGGGACTACAATGCAAATAAATGAAGAACAAAAACAACATGGATAACAACTTGAGAGGAAGAAGAGGCATAAAATGAGAGGTGAAGCAAAAGCACATGTGCAACTATGTTTTTAACAACAACAAGAAGCCCCAATACTTAGCAAAGGGGGGAAACTCCACCCCCATATCAAGGAAAACAACATGTTAAAAGAATGATGAAGAAAGAAAGGTCGCCATCACTTTAATAGGTTGAGGAGCCTATGTTGTCATCATGAATGTACAAATAGGAAATACCATTATGTACACATGACCAACCAACACCAAGAGTGGAACAAGTGGTCGTTGAGGACATACCTAGATCAATAGTTTGTTCTTATATGCTTAATCAATTTCGATATAATACATTTGGGCAATACTCTTAAATGAATTCAAAGGAAGATACTTCATGTTTTCATACACCCAATGGGATCAATAGACTAAAGGGGAGGTAAATCCACTTATGAGAGTTGTAAGGACGTTCCAATAGATGGCACAATACAATTGCAAATGAATGAATTGTTGTTGGAGCTATATGGGCTTAAATTGGTAAAGAAACAAGTAGAGGATGTCAGATGAAAAACAAAAAGTGGAAATTCAAATGTAGTAAGTAGTAACAGTAAACGATAAGTAGGTGGTTGTAATTCATTAAGAGTTTATGATTATTAATTAAAAGCAAATACACTTTTAAGAACACATGGAAGAGTATGAGAAGTTGAAGTTGGAAAGGAACACCCACATATTAAAAGAACTTGAAGGAAAAAATAAAGAATATTGGGTAGTAAGCAACATGCTAATGAAATGGATGTTCAATAAGAAGGCTAACAAAAGAATTACAAGGTAATGGAACAAACTTCATTGAACCAACAAAGTCAAATTAAGGAGTTGCAAGAAGAGTTAAGTAAAGTATGATTCAATTAAACTATTGTAGTGTAATTGAAGAAAGAAAAGATGGAAATCAAGATGCAAAGAGAGGTATTGAAATTGAAATTTGACATTAGCAAGTTGCATGGCGTCATGGAAAAGATGAAGATGTTGGAACCCTATTATTCTTACCACTAATTGCAAGAATATGAAAATTTGAAGGTGGAAAATATTTTACTAGAAACTTTAGGAAGTAAGCATTAGGAGTGAAGGCAAGGGAATTTGCATAATGGTGGGAGGCAATGCACGATATGTTGTATGATGATTTGTCAAGGTATTCAAGGTATTTAGAACATACGAGAATATGTACATGCACAAACTGAAAGCCTACCTAGTAACATTTCTAGATTTGAACTATGTACCTCTAACATTGAGTCCAAAGTTACAACTTAAAAGTCCATTAGATGATGTGGTAGGTCCAAGTGGAAATGGTCATGATGAAGAACCTAAATAACAAGTTGAGACACCCACTTCACCAAAGAAGGAACAAGGTTATTTAGTGGAGATGCATGGAGGTGTTAGAGAAATAAGTGTTCAAGAGGAAGTACAAACTCTTGTTATGGAATAACAAAAACCTATTGTTGTTCAATAAGAATAATAGTCTAGAGAAATCAACACAACATTTTTAAAACATTACAAAATAGATAACAACCAAAGGATTAGGTGCAAGGGAAAAACAAATAAACATCAATAGGTGGTTGAGGAAAAACAATAAGACGTGCAATCTGTAAACCATCAACCCAACAACATTAAGTATATGTAAAACAACAAAAGCAAAAACAAGTAATGAAAGAGATATTACTTAATGGAAAGGCAATTTTACGCGTTATAGACCTTAAAGTAAAATATTCTTGTATTTACAAGGGTTTTGAGTATGGAAATCGAAGTACAAATGCTCTAATGTTAATGGGATGCAATAGTTTAATAAGGCATCATAGTAGAAGGATGCAATAGTTAGTTATCTAGGTAGTTAATGACTTATTGAATTTCAATTTCAATTTGGAGGGAAAATTCGAACCCTTTTTTTTTCTAATTTTGAACATTCACTTGTTAATGCAAATTTTTGGGGTTTTTGGATCTTTTAAAAATTTCTAGTAAGAAATTAGGTATGAAAGTAAGTAAACTTGTTTTGATATTAGTAAAAATACATGTAGATGTGAGTCGCAACAATTAATACATGTAAGAATAATACTTGCCATGATTGCCTATAAATGTTGATCTATAATACATATAGATATTTAGTATATTAATAAAAATATTCAAGTACCTAAGAATTAAAAAATAGAAAAATGTTTAATACTTAATGTAACAATTATAAAAAACTCAAGTTCATTATAAAAACAATGTTGATCATCATTGAAGCCAACATCTAGCATACAAAATTGGAATCGCAATTGGTTAGTTATTCAAGATGTACTTTCTATCATGATTTTGAAAAAAATCAACTATTACCAATTTGAACAATTAATCACTATCATTAGCTAGGTGAATCCAAATTTTTTAATTACTTTTTAAATATATGAAAATCCAAAAAATATTTCATGTTTTGATTATCCAATGTGTCTAGGAATCTACCATTTGTAAGAGACATATTAGGCTAGTTCTAATTGGAATTGATGGCAAAAAGAAATTTGAGATAAAAATGTTTGATTTGCAAGTTTGTTAAAAAGGTTTGCAATATTTGACTCCATTAACATGAATATGACTTTAATGAACACAAATGGGAACAAATTTTAAATATAGCCAATGCACCTTTGAATGTTGAAAATTTTCACTAATAACATCCATCCAAACCTTGATTCCCGCGTGACACATTTGAATGTTGTACAATAACCTAACATGTCATCAAATTTCAAAGGTTTTATTATTATGTGACCTATATCCAAGGAGTTTCCATTTATTCAAGTCTCCCATATAAAAATCACTTGGGAAACAATTTAATTTGTTGGAACTTGACCATTGCACACAAATGATAGATGAACCTTTTTTGTACATCTTGTAATCATTTTTCCTATATAGTTTGACACATTAGTCTTGAAGAAAGAAGACATTCACATTTATAAATAAAAAAATTTGTTTGCACATCTCCTTGAATCTTGATGATACATTTAGATTATTTCAACCAAGTAATTCATGTCAAAGACCTAAAGATGAATAAATTTTTGAGTTAAAAAAAAAATAATTTAATTACACTTGTTGCTTAATAATAATCCTTGAAGTTAAACCTCCCCATGGAAGGAAATTGAAAGTAAAATTTGAAGGACATTTTATTAATGAATATGTAAATACCTTTTGGCCTTAATTCATGGTAAAAGGTGTCAATCATTATCAGGTCCAAGCATGGTAAATTAGATTGCAAATGTTCCTTGCAACATAAATGAAAAATAAGCATCAAGTAGATTTTGATATATGAAAATATTATTTATTTCAAGGATCAATATGAACATTTTTTTCAACTTTATCAAATTTATAAATAAAAATTACATGTTTAAAATAGGTTTAAGTAGATTGATGTAAATTTAAGCAAAGCTCACAATCTATTTTATAGCCTTTAAAATTGAGATATTACATTTTATAAATTTGAAATAATGGGGTTCTAAAATGTACTTGTGACTTTTCATCTTTTCCACATTCTAATTAAAATATATTTAGCTTCTAGGTTTAAAAGTAGGTTTAAAAATAAATATTCAAGCTAGTTAATTTCAAACATATTTGTTACCTACTTTTATTACGATATATTTTTTCAAATTTTACACTCAATTTACCATAAACCCAATGTCCATGCATGTATGTTTTCAAAATGAAACATATAAAGCTTTCCAATCTATTTTTTTGTGTTTTTTAAGAAAACTATCATATATTTTAAATGGGATTTTAAATGGACGTACTTTTTGGTCTAATTTACCATGCTTGGACCCTTACCTTAGGATTTACAACTAATGTACATTATAAGATATATTCAACACATTGATTTTATACATTTATGATCCATTTAAATAACATCGTTCCTTGTGGAACTTGTTAGTAGAAAAAGGGATGATGTCAGAAACAATATTATCTTAAATATTTAAGAATTCATAAAGGTTTTCAAATGCATTTTGAAGGTATATGCTTGGAAGGTTATAAAAGTTGACAAATTTTTTTGAAATGTTAAGTTGGTCAAAATTTTAGAAAGTTAAGTTGATATAAAATTTTGGGCAACCAAGTTGACATAAAATTTTAAAAGCTTGATGAAGTCTTAAATGTTTCCATGGAATAATTTAAATAAAAAAACTTTTGAGCACTAGGTTTTTCAATCTTGCCAACATAATTAGTCTTATAATTTCAAGCTTAACTTTGTACCATGTTTGAAATCTATGGATAAAACCTTTTATTTCTCAAACACATAATCATTATCTCTTGTTAAGTCTACATAATCTTTCATTGAATATTTGTTTTGTGCTTAACATATTGTAACATTTTAATTTTTAAAACTTCACTTCAATCACTAAAATGCAATAACAGTGTTTCGAATAGTTCCATCATTGATGTAATTAGTCCCTTTTGTAAATCCTACTATAATTGCCTTGTTTTATATACATTGCCTTGCTATGTAAAACTTGTAAAAATAATTTTGTAACTGATTTTGGGTTTAATGGAGTCAAACTTATCTTTCACAATGTTTTTAACTTTTCCAAAACTTTATACACCATGATATTGTTTAATTTTTGTTTGGAATGATAGGTGTTAAAGTTAGAATTGTTCCATTACCATTAAACAAAGTGATAAGAGGAAGTGTCATTGTAGGACATAGTGGCAACACTGGGTTGAGTGATCAGGATTGGTTGAGAATTTGAATTCATGTTCATGGTGGGAAATCAGGACTAATGGGAAGAGTTCTTAATTTGTGATCATTATAACATTGAATAATTTGTTTGAAGATGAAGAAAAGCTCATGATAATAGTTAGAGAGGGTTTTTGATGGACAATTTTTTTGTATTACATTGTATTTTGTTTTTCAATTCCATATAGTTTGAATCTATTTTTAGATTATTGCAAATGTTACATTGTTGTAGATATGGATTTTGGAAGAGATTTTATTTGGATTTATTTTTTGCTTTTTGAAGTTGGTTATCATATAGATTTTAAAAATTTACACAACAATATGTTGAACCAAAAAACTAAAAAATAAATTAGTGACAAAATATAGCATTTATTAATATTCACAAAGAGGAGTCTATAAGATCCAATTCTTAAAATTAACATTGAATTACTTGGTCAACTTTAACCATGCTACATAACATAAACATATTTTTTCAATTTTCCATTTTTGTGAAGATTATATGTTATTCAACATTGGACATAACAATGCTTTAACAATTAGTGTCAACAAGGATGCCTCCACTTTTTTTCTATCTACAGAATACATTTAAATATCAAAAAATTTAATGACATAACAAAATGTTATTTTAAAATAACAACGAGTGTAAATCTCTTTTAAAATATATTTATTATGATGAATAAATTATGCAAATAATTGTGTAGTTACTATCATATCATAAACTTAACATTCAATAATTCAATAATAAAATGTGAAATTTGTTCATTCATAAATTTATATTTCATTGTTAACATATTTATGTGAGTCAAATGTGTTTTCAATACATAATAATTTGTGTGCAAAACATATGAACAACGAAAAAAAATTGCTTAATTTTTATTAATAAATTGTGAAATTTAAAATTATATGCCAATAATAAATAGAAGGATATAAGAATAAACTAGGTGTGAATGGATAAAAATGTGTAAACACTTGTGAGGAATGATGTTGTCATCAAATACAAAGAGAATTGACATTAGGTTAGATGTACTGCAATGGGTGAATTATTTTGTGGGTGATAAAATATCAACAGAAATGACATTAGGTTAGACCTAGGTGAATTGTGTTGTGGGCAATGAACAATGTTATGAACGAGGTGTGATCAGATGAAATGTGTAAACACTTGTGAAAGATGAATGATAATTTGGATGAAATATGAAGAGAAATGACATTAGGGTACACAGTTAACGCGATGGGTGGTAGACATTGTGACGAGTGAATAAGATTTAACGTGATGGGTAAATTGTAGAAGTGGTTGTGAGGTGGGTTTCGGTGTTTTTCTTTTCCTTTGGTGAATTTTCACACAGCGGCAACCAAAAAAATAAAATCCGGTGATAAGTGCACAAAGTGTTTTTTTTGGGGGAAAAAAAAGGTGCAAAAAATACCATATTTTGAGGAAAAGACTCAGACTTCATCATTTTTAGACAATGAGTTTGTAGAATGAGTTTTATTTAATTAATTAATTTATTGATTTATTCTGTTCTTAGAGGTTGCCAGAAAAGAAGGGGGGGGGGGGGGGTTTTTTGTCTTTTTGGGGGTTGGCGGGGCGCAAATTGTGAACTTTTTTTGGGTGGGCGTGTGGGGGGAGGCCA
>Ga0116231_10005730_pt1 | contig 24277 bp, 15 predicted proteins | sample S1TSphgellanicum_2_FD_89695 | JGI IMG/M metagenome (GOLD analysis project Ga0116231, IMG submission 89695) | Host-associated microbial communities from peat moss isolated from Minnesota, USA - S1T2_Fd - Sphagnum magellanicum MG | ecosystem: Host-associated > Plants > Peat moss > Unclassified...
TGTCTTATGCAACTAAAAAATCTCACATGCAACTATTTTGGAGTTGCATGCAACATGTGCAGTTGCATAAGACATTTTTTAGTTGCATAAGACAAGTTGCAAAAGACAAAATTTCTAGTAGTGATTCTAATTAGCACCTGGCGGGCCACAAATATCTACACATCTACAATCACAATTACCATGAAGACCCCCAATTTTGGAGCGCATATTGTTTAGGCCAATGCATAGCTCCACAAGCTTAGTATGGTAATGGTGACAATAAGTTGTCCATTCTTTCATGTGCTTAACAAACCAAGGCTTTAACAAAGTGAAGGCAATGAGTTCAATCTTGGCATTGGGATGCTTTTCCTTGAATGCAATGAAAAAATTTAGTTGCAATGCACATCAAATTTAGTAGATTAGATTCACTAATGCTTCAAAATATTCACCTAACTCCAAATTCGTGTCTGTATTAAATGTAATAGTGAAATTATGAAGCAACACATGAAATAAATGCAACTATGTTACTACAATCTGACTAGTCATGATAATGTTTTTTTATCATTTACTTGTGACACTTGCAAGAGATGGGTGGGGTGTTCTAAAAGTTGCTTAACACAAATTTTTTTTCTATAGACCTTTTTCTGATTAGAAGATGTGGGTGTCTCCATGGTCTACCATTCTACAACAAGTGTTTTTAATTCAGCTAAAAGTGCAGTACATTGTTCACACCTTTTTGTCCTAGACCAAAAATCTATGGCACCATCATCAATGAGATTATGACGTTGTAGACTTTGATAGATACAACATCTATCAAGCCCTAGGTGTTTTGCAATTGTTCTACCACTTGCCAACCTAGTAGAAGTTAATGTGCCTATGAGCTCCCTTACAACAAAATGTTTGGTTGTATGCCCATTACAAGGTGTGTGGAAACTCCAGTTTTGATACTCTCCATTATAAGGTGGCTCTATTCAATCTCCCCAAGGTTGGACATAAAATTAGGTAATAATGGTTTTAGTAGTTCATGTCTAAAAAATTCTCCAACAACTTGTTGCTAGATCTTTAACTCACAACCATGCAAGTCTTGCATTAGTTGTAAAGCATAATTCTTGGCCAAAATTGCAATTGATCATCCTGCTCCCTTTGTAGAAAATGTGTGACTACATTCACATGACCCACTAGATGCTAATGTTGACAACAATAGTCCTTTAGTCTTGTCATTTGCTACAGCTAGGTTTGCATGTGAGGCATGTTTGTGCTTTCTATTTTTTTCCTTCCTTAGCTCCTTTCTTTGAGCTATGTGATCATGTACTGGTGGTCTTGTAGTTTCAACTTTTAGCATGGTGGGTCCTCCTTGCAAATTTGTTTGTCCTCCCTCATTACCCTCACTATCTATGGTGGGATTAACGACCTCGGTGGTAATAGATGGTGATTCATTAGCAAGAACCTTGTTTGTGGTGGGATTAACAACCTCAGTGGTAGTAGATGGTGATTCATTAACAAAAACCTTGTTTGTGGTGGGATTATCAACTTCAATGGTAATCAATGGTGATTCATCACCAAGAACCTTGTCTGTGGTGGGATTAACAACCTCAATGGCAGTAGATGGTGATTCATTAACAGGAACCTTGCTTGTGGCGGGATTCACAACCTAAGTGGCAACAAATGGTGATTCGTTAACAGGAACCCTATCCGTGGTGGGATTAACAACCTTAGTGGCAGCAAATGGTGATTCATTTGCATGAACCCTATTTGTGGTGGGATTAACAATCTCAATGGCAACAAATGGTGATTCATCAGCAATAACCCTGTCTATGGTGGGATTAACAACCTCAATGGCAACAAATGATGATTTATCAATAGGAACCGCAATGCTAGGGCTTTGCCCTCATCATCACCTTTCTAATAGGCCCTTCTAAACTATTTTTTCTTTTGCCCATTAGAATGTGATCTACAATTTTAGCATGCATCACAAAAAAATTCAAAGCATGTGATCTAATGTCAACATTCCCTAATAACCAATTCCATTTTAAACTTGACAAAATTTGTTTTTTGTACCCCATCCATGTACAAACCTAAACCAAATACTTCATGTATTTAAAGTTGTAAACCCCATAACACAATTACATCGTTATAGAAGGATTAAGCTAAAGCATAATCAATAACACTAGTAAAATTAATGGACAAAATGGATTTGAAAACTATGCATTTGAAAAGAACCCACAGGGTTGACCAATGGTGGAGTTGGAAAACATAAAAAACATGAAGAAAAAGGTGAAAGTTTCATTGCTAGGAACCAATACCAAAATGTTTGGCAATGGACTTGACTTGTCGTGATGTAATGACATTGACTCTTAATAAAGGGCAACTAAGGTGTCACAATTTCAACAAATTAGAGTCCCTTTTCAAAATCCTTTTCCAGTGTAGTTAAAAATTGGCTTAAAATATGAATATTTAAATGATATTAAAAGTAACTTTTTCTCCATTTCTAATTTCAAATTATGATGTTATAAGACATACAAAAAATATCGTAAAATAATTTTTTTTAAATGCTTAAAAGGGCTTTTAAAATAATTATAATTTTTGGGATTTAAAAAGTCCATAACATAATAAATTAAAATCACATTCCATTCATTCAATGGATCTTTAGTTTCTTAAACATGATTCATCCAATATCCCAAAGTTTCAAACACATAAGATTAACACATTGTAACATAAAAATCCATATCCATGAGTTTTACAAGTGTGACAAAAAATGTGGGCAAAATTCAAAAGTCCATTACTTATTGGCTATCCATGATTTTGATTTGATTTTTTCATTCTTGGAAGGTTAATTATGATAGCTTTGGATAAACGAGTCCCTTTTTCTATTATTTCAATGAATTTTATTTTATTTATTTTCTTGTATCTAGGGAATATAGGAAAAACTACCATTGTGACATCCATATAAGGTCATTGTAACGTGTAAACACTTTAAATTATAATCATGCAAGACAAAGTTGGGTGTTGGTGATGTTTTTAGGAAGCACATGAGTACTTGGAAAGAAGTGAATCACTAATGGGAAGCACTAACAACACTTGCAAAAGACTTTATTTGTGCTGATGGAATGACATCAAACCTCTATAACAATGACTCATAGTGCTAAGTCAAGGAAGCAGGTTGTTGATGATGCTTCTAGGAAGCACCTAAGTACTTGGAAAGGAATGAATCATTAATGGGAAGCACTAACAACACTAGTAATGGACCTTACTTGTGGTGATAGAATGACATTAAGACTCTTTAACAATGACTTATAGTGTTGGGTCAAGGAAGCTAGTTGTTATTGATTCTTTTATAAAACATATGAATACTTGGCAAAAACTGAATTACTACTGGGAAGCACTAACAAAACTAACAAAGGACTTTACATATGTTAATGGAATGACATTGACTCCTTAACAATGACTCATAATGCTAAATTAAGGAAGCTGGGTGTTGTTGATGATTCTAGGAAGCACACGAGTACCTGGAAAGAAATGAGTCAATACTAGTTAATGACACTAGGTGCTTTTTAAGAATGTCATAGTACTTATAAAGAAGGCATGTAGTGTTAAACCATGACTTTGGGTGCTTGGAAGACTTATAATAGGAAGCATAGTAAATAAAAAGTGGAAACTATAGCTATTACAATGTCATTAAGTGCTTTGACAACCACCCACGATGCTAATAAATGACAAAAGGGAGTGTACATGTGTTGAGCCAATTAGGAGCTTAACTAATGAAGTAAGTATTTGAATACATCGGTCAAGGACTTGAATGGATAGACTTGAAGACTCCATGTGCTACCCACAATTCAAGTTGCAAGGTGATGGACTATAATGGCGAGTATGTAATGGGTTGTAATTGAATGAAGATAACTAAAACTCCTAGGCAACTAAGGACCTTGTTCATGTTAGATTGAGAACTTTGAACTTTGAATTGTAAGAAAAAGGACTACAAGCACTAAAAGCTATAAGTTAGAAATTAAATAGAACCTGGTTGAATAAAATATGTGGCAAGTTCGAAATGTAAAGGAAACCCTTGCTATTGTTGCTTTAGTCTAAGACTCACCAGTGGATGCTTTAGTTGTAAGTGGAAGGTGCAACTTGAAACATAACATGTGAAAATTTATCAAAGACAACCACATTTTTAAAAAATTCCCAAGTAAATGTTATAGATACAAAAAAACCTTAATTAAATTACAACCTTAGCCACCCTTTAAGCACAACCTCCATGGAATGTTTGCATGAAAACTACACAATATTAATCTAATGATGATAGGGCTTTGGAGAAATTATAATGAAATTGATTGTGCAAATTGCAGGTGTTGAAAGTAGACCATTGACACATATGAAGTTAGCCATTGCTTCATTTATTGGTCACAGTGTTAACCATGAAATGGTTCAGTTCAAGGGTCAAGGAAATGATGAAATGCTTCCATGTCCAAATAGCTCATAAGCCCATCTCAATTGCAAACCATAGCAACCCACTTGCAAATGAAACCAACCTTAAGTTCCATTAAACTGTAAGTCAAAACCCCTAAATAATCACCAAGCCAAGTTCATTGTGGATCCTCCATTTCTTTTTCAAAATTATTGGTGGGGGGCAATTCATTACCTAATGAATCAAGTAGGTTCAAAATGCTATCATTATAGGTGTAACATCAGTTAATATATTTTGTATTAAAATGAGCTTCACATAGTAGCATCAAAATTTGTGAAATCAATGTTCACTCTGCCAAAAGAAAGACCCAAAACCACGTGCATATAGTAGTGCCTCACCTCATCAGTGAACAATTTGGCTATGTAATTCCACTTTCAAACTATTCTTCATTGTATAACTTCATAAAGTTAGAAATTGAATCATACTTATTAAACTTACATAGACTATCTAGGCAATACCAACTCCATAACTTTTGACATTGAAACTAAAACCTAATGTAGGAGTTGGTAAACACATAATTAAGTGAGGAAGTTGGAAATATTACCTCAAAACCCGCCTCCACTAATTATTACTAGAATACACAAGTAATGTCTACCATGGGCATAATGAATTCTTGCACAGTAACCTGCATTGTTTTTAAAAAAATGATTAAAATGTAAATATTTCAATGTAGTAACTCCATCATTTAATATCATGTTCAAAAATGGAAATGAAGTTTTCAACTCCCAAAGTTGTTGCCATGTTACTATAACAAACCTTTCAATGCAATAACTCCATCATCCAATATCACATTCAAAAATGGAAATGAAGTTTCCAACTCCCAAAGTTGTTGCCATGTTATTATAGCCTACTATGAGCCATATTAACATAATCATGTGCGGTAGTCTCAATTTTGAAACATTGCATCAAGGATATTGGGGTATGGTAAAGTTATTAAAGGTTTTTAGTAACTTCATGTTAGAGTAAGGAATGATGAGTGCACATGGTTACATGGGGGTTGTTTTTTTTTTCAAAATTCGATATTAGATGAATGAGGTGTAAAGTTAGTTTTTTTCTTCAACAAAAGTTGGTAATCATAGTTTTAGAACTTTAGTTGTGTGATTAGGGGTGAGAAATCTTTAGAGGGTTGGGGTTAGAAGTAGATGCAAAAATTTGTAATGTTCAACAAAACATTAATCTTGTTTTGGTATTTAGTGGGTAATCATGTAAGTGAAGATATTTAAGATTCGTGAAACAATTTGAAGGGGTGTCAATGAAAGGTCTAATGGAAATAGAATAATCTTCAAACACTTTAAGCATGAGATTAATTCGAAATAACATAAGGATAAATAATGTGATAGGGTGGCAATGGCAACATGGATTTCATGATGAATGAAACTTTTATTCAAGTTATGGATAAGCTCTACGAGGAGTTGTAATTACATGTTGAGTTTTGGGCTATGCCATAATGATAGTTCATAACTATAGGAAATCTAAAATGCATCGAATGGTGTGAATTAAGTAATTTGCTTTGCTACTAGGTAACGCACTCCCAAGTCCCGAGTTGAACCCACTTGAGGGTCCAACTATGTCGAGTTGCGGAAAATTGGGACTTGAGGGGCGCTCTCGACTTCCAGCAATAAAGAGGGGTAGAAGGGCGTGCTAGAAGTCTCGGGATTAGACTAGGAAGATGGACTAGAAGATCAAACTTGAATCTACATCCAAAACCAACCACAAAAAGGTTAGTTAGCATTCGGGAACACCCTTGGGTGTTGGGACAAACCACGGGCACTTTTACACACAAGACTCATCACGGCCCGGACTCGGGGGAAGCCACCACCTTCCCCCATATAGAATACTCTGCAGCTCTCCGCCGAGGCTACATCCAAATGGTTCTTTTTCCCGGGACTCCCAAGTTGGAGTCCTGAAATTGTCCCGGGTTAGAGTCCCGGGACTTTGAACAGCCATAGCTCCTCGCCCCGAACTCGGATCGAGACGAGGTCTAAACCAAAGTTGTAGCTCTCGTCAAGAGCTTTCAAACATTGTGTCGCACTCCTTGAGGCGACGTCGGAAGAGGTCGATTCCTGACTTTTAGTGGTCGGGAGTCAAACTGCCAGTTTGACTCCCGGCCCTTCTTTTGCCCATAACTTGGGTTGCAGATGTCCAAATGGGCAAAGCGAGACCATTTTGGACATCTACGCTTCAAGAGCTTTCCATTGATATAAAGAACGCACCAAGGCGAGGAGATTTGACCCCTTTAATCGTCTTCTGAATTTTCGCGAGTCCCGGAGGACTCCATTTTCCCACTTTTGGGAGTGTGAGTTGCATTCTCACACTTAGCCCCAAAGTGGGGTTGCGACACTAGGAGGCAGTCGACGAATTGAACTGCATAATTAACGATAATGTCCTACGCCAAGAATTGAAGACCATGCAAATATGGATGACGCACCCCCAAGCTCTTTAATGGACTCAAATGTGAGTCCATACTAAAGACAATAGAAAAGTAAGGAGTCGGGGCACGCTCCCTGGTTCGTAGCACTTTGGGGGGAAAGAGATTTTAGCCCCAAGCAAATATATATCATTCAATTCTGTAACCATATACAGAAAATTATGGTGCAAAAATGAAGCAAATCAGAGAAAGGTCAAATAAGGCAAAAACTCCAAAATATTGATTACAGAGCTGCAAGAAGTAACTGTGGCCCATCTGTTTGATGCTGGCAGATGAAACAGTGGAATCACAGAGAGCTCTCCTCTAGAAAGAGTTCTTGAGTGAGCCCAACTAGGCCATTTTAGAAAGAGTTTCCTTGACTACCAGATTCTTGTGCTAGTTGCGAGACATAGCTATTAATTCTAAACTGCCACTCCACGGCTTGCCATCACTTATTACAACAGGCCCTCCAGTTCCTCAATGTCAATGAAGACTTCATAGCCCTTGGTGGAATCTGTGCACTTTTGAACAATAGAACAACTTTTCCAACCAACATGCATGCATTCACATCAACTAATGCATGCCCCTGTGGGTTCATTTGCTAGCCATGTCCTAAATGTGAAGCTCAAAGTGGTGGATGTTTACAGCATGCAGATAATTCCCAAACCAATTGATGCAGACAAGAGGAATCGAGCCTTAAAAAAATATTCATGTTGCAAATGAAGTTTAGTTTGTGGGAGCCGTGGAAAGTTATTACAAGATCAGCATTGGCTATAGCTCACACCTGCATCATTTTGAGTGCAAATTTTCACATCTGGGCCAAATCAAATTCCTTAGTACAAATTTGTGCTGAGGAATCATTTTGATACTAGTGATCCAACTGAATCTAGACAGAAGATAATGTTCAATAAGTCAAAACCAGTACAAGCTACTCTTTCCCAGAGATTCAAAATTGATCACCCTCATCCTTTCTCAAAGGAATCAAGATCTCTCAAGTGCTTGTGGATTTGGGATGCAAGTTTGTAATTTTGTAATCAATCTGGCTGTTTTGGATTCGATATCCACTACCTGGACATGCCACATAATTTGCACTCTAGGTGAACTTGTGAAGTGCCAGGTGCAATTGACTCTCTCTCTCTCCTGCACAATCAATATTTTGGAGCTGCTTCAAAGAAGCAATCTGTTGTGCTTTTTCTCGTAGAATGAGTGGTGTTAGGACGTTATCTCTCTTGTCAATTCTTTAGGTGAGATTGTTTGGGTTTTTGAAGTTGTGGCCTATATATATATGCCACTCTGTCTATATGTTTGACAAGCAATCTAAGTGTTCAATGGATATGTGTAGGAACCCTCAAATTTGAACATGCACTCTTGGGTTTTTGAGTCTCAAGCCATTAGTCTAGTGGCTAAGACTCATGGCCACCTTGCAAGTTAGATGCGTTTGAGTTCTTGTCTGGAAGGATAAGACAACCATCTTCATCACTGGACCCTGGTACAACTATTCAGAAGTGTTTCACACCTTTCAAAATGAGTTGCGCAGACTCAAAGTCACAGTTGGTGGGCAAACCAATAGCATTAGTATTCACTCTGTATCTGAAATTGCAATCATGATTTGACTGCATTCCAGTTTTATTCAGAAGATTGAAGCTATGCCTCTGGAGTGCTCACCACGTTGTGGTGTCTGGGTCTCTTTTAAGCTTCCAGGAATAAGAACCAGAAACTTAGTCCTACTCAGATTTTTTTTATAGTTTTTTGCCCTAAATCTTGATCTTTTTGCCCCCCACTGTTGGTAGACGATGAAGTCAGTGAGGAATTATGGTAGCTAGTCCTTGCCATTCATGATCAAGGTGATTGTCTGGTACATTAATGTGACACTCACAAGGTTATGACCACACTTGTTCTTGTTGTGTTTGTTTTGGTTTTGGTTGGGACTGACTCAACATTTTTTGGGGGTACTTTATGCAGTTTTGGGGAGTATTTTTCCCTGTAGTCAGATTGATGGTTGTTTGACATCTTGACTAGAGTCTATCATCATCTATTGTTCTTGACTTTGATGTTGTTTATGCTGCAGGGCAACTGCTCCCCTTCCTGAGCCCTGACTCTGGCCAACAGCTACTTCTTTTCCTGAATGAGCAACCTCCCTTTCCAATTGTAGTGGTTCCTAAGAACACCCATGATTTGACTTTACCGTTTTCTCACACTCATTCTTCTCTTGCCCTTTTCTGTGGTGTATGGGGTGTTTGAGAGCTCATGGCCTGAGGATAGGGGTCTGATACATGTTCCCCATGGGAGTGGGGAGGCTTAATTGAGTTATGACATTTGTGGCAACTATTCAGCTGCCATCCGCAAGACCTTGGTGTGCACATTCACAGTTCAAGACATGACCCAATCACCCCATGAGCTCAATTTAATTACTAAGTGCCATATTCAAAGAACTATGACAGTGCCAGAGAAGTGATCAATTGAGATATATGGCTTTTGGTAAGAATAACATTGTACCTGCATTTGGTTTCAAGCATTGAGTTCTAACATCTCACATCCATGTACAACAAATTGGTGTTGCTTGAGGACAAGATTGACAGTTCTGTAATTGAGACTGGCTTTTCTGTGTTTCCTAGGACAATGGGGTTGAGCAGTTCTTTCATCCCACAGAATCACTCCAGGTATTTTCACGTCTCACGATCAGGTGAAGTTTGACCTTATGCTCTCTGGGTTGGCTGTAACTGGTACATCTGGAAGTTCTGACCACAGTCAGCCGTTCCTCTGTAGATAGTGACACCAGGGTTACAAGGGTCCATGAACATTTTTGTGAACAGCAGGCATGAACACTTTCAGTAGTGGAATCTTAGATCACCATGGTCATCAACATTCTTTAAGAGTCTAGGTACATGTTAAGAATCAGTTGGGTCAAGTCTCAATTTTTTCATTTTCTCTTTTTTGGTTGTGATGATCTCTATAAGTACACCCAAAAAATAGACATCACATGAGCTGAAATTCAAAGACACAAACACCTATTCATGATGGTAGGTAGTTTTGCAGTCAAGACACTGCTAATTTATCCATTGAAGGGAGTTGGTCTGGGCTGTTGAGTCCTGAAGGCTCCACTGGTAATTAGGGTACTTTTAGGGCAAATGGCCATCAATTTCTCAGACAGATTAGTATATTTGCAGTACTGGCAGTTTGATTACTGTTCAAAGTACCTGCCACATCAGTGATTGGTGGTTGTCCATAGATGCCAGTTTCACTTCTGTATGATCCCCATAGTCAGCCACATCAGTTTGTCAGCCTCACATTGAAGGGCTTAGATTTCTCTGTTGTTTGTGCAAGTATAAGTATATCCTGATTTCTCAGCTTTAGGAAAGTATTTACAGAGAACTGAGTTAAACAAATATCAATGAGTGCTGTTTGGGCCCCTTTTCCTTCTGTCATAGGGCGAGATATTGCTCATGTGTCATTTGTACTTACTGGCATGTCACAATATGTGTTGGTATGTTGAATTTTTATGTTGAACTTTCTTGTACATATAGAGAATTGATTCATTTGAATCATTAGTTGTGTTTCCTATTGCAGCTCAAATTGACAATTATGCACCTGAATATGTGCCCAAGTGGGGGTGGATGCAGTTTTTCCCCAATATTCTGAGACCCTTCACAGACTGGAAATGGAAGTGAAAATTGGTTCAACACTTTGAAAGGTGCTGGTGGCAGTTGTAATGATCTTTTTTTCAGTGGACACATGTTTGTGGCAGTTCCTCACAGCTATGGCATGGACAGTACGACTTTTTCAGCCTGATAGTAGTGTAATGTAGTTCTTGCTTGGATTTGCATCATGGGGACCATGCCTCAAATGTTAATCGGGCTGTTAAACTCAAACTTGCTGATTCTAGGAAGTTCTGCTCTTCATTAGTTAGGTTTGTAATTCCCGATTGTCCATCAGTGGTCAGATGCAATCATGACTGCATTTCAGAGAATAGAACCTCAGTGGGAAAGCTTGTGTGTGTTAGCATGCCTCTTAACATGATCTCTGTTGCAGATTTCCATCTAGCATAAGTGGTCATAGTTGATGGATGAAATGGAGAGTTGTCGGTTTTGTTTAAGTTGGATATTGAATGTGGTCTTAAGGATTTTGCACGAGTCCTTACAGCTCAAGCTGCTTGAATTCTCTAGTCTGTCGCTATATTTCCAAAGACACTACACAAGCCCAGTAAGAGTTATCAGACTCATGCAGCAGATATTAGGGTACCCTTTATGGCTATAAGAAGATTGGAAGTCAGCACCATGATGTTTATGACATCATCATGCGATAAACATGCAGGAGGCATATCCAGGGTGGACCTGAGTGTTCATCTGGATAGTGGTTGTACACTCTGGACAATGCGACATTTGTGAGAACCACCATCACAGTGTGGATGTGATGGCAAAGATTTACACGAGTATATTGTTGCAGGGGGTGTATACATCAGAGAACACAAAATGGAAGCACAAATACATGGGTATATTGTTGCCAGAAACCTCCTATGTTGTCCATGTTGGTTTCAGGAGGTTTCTAGCATAACCTGTGCACGAGTTGCTGTGTATTTGTGCTTTCAGTCTGGTGATCTGTGAGAGAAATAAACTTGTGTTTGTCAGCTCCTCTCTGCCATTTCAAATCATCAAAAATTTAGGCTACTACTTTCATTTGGAAGTTCCAGAACACATTGGTAACATTTGGAAACCTGAAGTCATTGAGCTCTCCTCTCTACATTAATAATGGCCTAATGATGTGGAGTTCTTCAAAGGAAAGATCAGGAAGCTTGTGAATCTCTCTTGGGTCTCCTCTTTAGCTATTTGCCCATTTTTCCTTTGGTATTTTGCAAGATGTATATACAATCAATATGGAGATCCTTAGCTTACTTACATCCTAGTGGAGAGTTATGTGCCCTCCAAATATAGTAGGAAATTTCTTTGAGTGTTGTACCTTTGATAAATTGTTGTTGACTTCACAATTTATGGGTGGTGTTCTACCATGGCGTTGTACTCATTGTAAAGCATGAGGCAAAGATTATCCAGAGGGTTTTACCCATATGTAGATCACAGGTGGAGGAGGGGGAGGCCTCTTATGCCTACTCTTTAAGAGTGGGAGGGGACGGATCTTACACCTACTTATAGGTGTGAAACCTCTCTGACTCTTAAAGAATAGCTGTAATATCAGGGATATTCATAAGATATAAGCTGCCCTCCAAATACACTAAGAAATTTCTTGGAGTGCTTTAGGCATATGGATGAGCCTATAAGGCTTCCAAAAATTGGCAAAAATATGAACCAAAATAGTAACATTTCTTGGAAAAAACGTAAGTATACCTAGTGAACAGATGGTTAGACCTAACTTTCAAGGAATATGGTTGCTGTTATTTCTGCTCAGAAAATCCCTGTTTATGGGATTGGCAATTGAAAGAAATATTTAATCAACAAAACGCATTTGAAAATTTGAAAACAAACAGAGAAAAACAATTGATGTAAATTGGGTTTCTTGAACGTCACAGAAAAAGCCTTTGAAACTCTTGAAACTCTTGCTATGTGGGCAGCCTAAAAATTTCAAAAGGTGGCAGGTAAAAAATCTCTTAAAGGCAAATTGAGCCATAAAATGCTTCACTTGAACTGACAGTTCAATCTAACAAATAAATACGGACCCCAGTTTATAATGGGGGTATTAGCCCAGGCCAAAAATGGTGACAAACAGTTTTGGAAATAGAAATTTCATGCAGCCAATGGGAAGGCTCAGCATGCACTCAAAGTGCCTTGATTTTATTTTTTTAAGTTTTAAGGGGGGAGGGAGGATTTTTTTCAATTTTCCTTTGTTCCCAACATGTTCCCTTCAAGTTCCTATCAGGTTCCCAATGTGTTCCCCAAGGGTGTTCCCAATAGCACCTCATTTTAATCCCATATGTTTTGCCCAAAGTCCTCCCCTTCTCACCTATATAGGTGGGCCAAAGGGGGAGGCACTCCATCTTTACATAGAATCTTCTATTTTGGGGGGCCTCCATAGTTTCAACTTTCTTTTGTGATGGGCCAATCAAATTGGCTCATTGCAAAAGAAAAAAAAGTTGGACTTGTGAGGCACCACCCCCAACTAATTAACATAAAACAGAATAAATAAGTACCCCCAGTTTCTAAATAAATAAGTTCATGCCCCTGCCATTAGCCTACCCCAAAAACGGCAAAGAACACAGTTAGACGAAATAATTTCCTGCAGCCAGTGATGAGAGGCAGCATGCACCTGGGGCGCTCAAGTTTTTTTTCTTTTGGGGGAGGGCGGTGGTGTTAGATTTTTGTTGTTCCCAATGTGTTCCCATGAAGTTCTCACAGTGTTCCCATCACATTCCCAATGGGTTCCCAGCATGTTCCCCAAGTTCTCAATATGTTCACCACATGTTCCGAATATCTATTTTGGGACTATCCAAAACTTTATTTTTATTTTTTTGTGATGGGTCAACCAAAGATGCCTGTCACAAAAAAAACGACATTGAAATTTGGGGGTCCCCACAACTAATTAATATGAATAAAAAAATACTACCATATAAATAACCTAGTAATTCAGTTAAGGATATAAATGGGGACAATTTTGCCTTCCAATTCTTCAAGCAAAAGCTACAGCGAGTCCATTGAATATAATGGGTGGTCCTTAGGTTTTCCTCCTCTTGTCTAGAGCATATAAAGGTACCTTGTTTCCGGTAGCCCCAATAATTGTATTAGTATTTGCACTGCCTGCTTGTACCCCAAAGCATTTGTCAAACACAAATTGCAAGTTGAAGGAGGGGAATCCACATTTTTCGCATGTAAGGTAAAGTTGACATAGTCTCCTACATGTTGCTGAATGGGGATTGGGTCTTCTACAGCTCCGTTTCCCAGCTTTTTTTACCCCCAAAAATTTGATGGGAAAAATATTCATTCCAATGTACAAAGGAGAGTTGGGTTAATTGGATAACTAATATAAATTACAAAAATGGGGGAGGGGATGGCAGGGATTGGCATCTCTTTGCTTTTAGAGATTCGAACTTATCTTCACCGCTGCTTTGGCTTTGCTTTTGAGATTTCTCTCAATACACCTCTGAATGACATCTCTCTCTCTCTCTCTCTGGCTCTCTCTTGAGGAAAGACAAAGTGAGAGAGTTTGGGGAAGAAGATGTTGGGACTTCCATGTGAAGGATGTCAGGATGAGGATTACAAAGACTTGATGGGAGCCATAGGTTTTTCAGCATGGATTTGGAGTCCATTGAAGTGGTAGAAATTCATTACAGTAAATAGACACTCAATTTACATCAATTTACACTCAATTTTATTAGTAGATTGAGTGTCTATTTTTGCTGAGCTCTATGTACAAACCATTACATACTAAGTCGAAATTTATACTTCTTGCATTTTGAAAGGAATTGTTCATTGGATTATCAATCAAAGCTTTTAAATGTTTTTGAATTGAGCTCTTGTAGTTATGCTTGGGAATAAGACTACTAGAGGTGTTTTTATTTTGATTTCAATTGTTGCTATGTTAACATGTGGTATTTCATAATTTTGCTAAACATTTGAATGGGATCACACCTTCAATTATTTGGGTATATAGACTATGACTTCTAAGCTTTAGTTTCTTTATGGTCATTAGAACATCAAGGACTACTTTTGACAAACATTCCTCTCGAATCATGAACTCAAGTTCATGAAAATATCAAGGATAACTTTTGACATGCATTCCTCTTGGATCATGAAACATTTGATGAAAGTTGAATTTGGTGAGAGTCGAATTGGCTTGGGTATTTGATTTTTCAAATCAAACCAATTCAACTTTCACCAGACTCAACAATGCAATCAATAATTTGGAGCAAGATTTCAAAATGCAATTTGAGCCAATTATAGTTATTAGAAACATCTTCCCAAAATTTAGATAATCTCCATCAAAAACCTCTTAGACACTTGTTCATGTTAAAATATGTTAATCTTTAAACAATTTTACAAAAGCATTTGAAAGCAAATTGCCACATTTTAATATTTGAATGAAGGGGAATTCATTTCCTAATAGATGACAAGAATTGTAAAGTTTTATTCTACCATAGATGGTGGATAGAAATGGATGCTAAGCTATTAAAATACATAGCATTGTCAGCTTATGTTGTATTTGGTTTGTTTTTGAATGGATGTTGTCCATTTGTTTCCCACGAAAAAAATAGTGCATTGAAGGAGTTTTAAATCTATGATAAGGATAATACCTTCATCAAATTTAATGTTTGCACATTTGTTAAATCCCTAGAGATAATTGTTTCATTCAAATTTTAATTTTTTTCTTAATGTTTTGGTGAAGGGACATTAATGTTTATTATTTTCATACAAATGTTAATGGACAACACAACTTTAAGAAAGATGCAAGTAAAAAATACACCACCTTTTGATAAGGGCAATTGGAAATGTGAAGTCGTGAATTCAAGACAACATTAAATGGATAAAATTTACATGCCTTGTTTATTGAATGAACTATCGAATGAGATTGAATATATTTAAAAAGTAAACTTACTTTACGAAATTATTATTTTATTGATACATGCTTCAAATTTTAGTCTTCCACATATTATAATTCACATATTATCCTTTCCGACATGTTTAATTCATTTTGTTGACCGGTTTTTTTGTTGTTTTAGTTCAATGTTTCATCCAAGCCAATTGAAATATGTGGTAGGATTAATAAAAAATATCGAATTCCCCATTTGAAATTGCACATCAACAACAACATCTTGTACAACTTAACATTATCCCATATTAATATGAAACCAATCCAATCTATTTGAACCCATTGTGATAATTTTGATGTTTGAACCTCACCAAACCTATCAACCAATTATTGCCCAATCTATCCTCTTTTTCAGCCCATGATACCTTGTTTACAACAGGCCACGCCCGTGTTTTGACACCAACTAGGGTTACATGTATAGTCTTCATCTTTTTGCTCTACCATCATAGCAATTCCCACTAAGCCCACCATTAATTTATTGGCTAATGTTGGTTACGAAAACAACACTTGTTTGCCCTAATAACATCAAATCATCATGAGTCCCAAAATTATTGGCTAACCTAAGGCATACAAACCCACTTTTTGTTTCACCTCTATCACACTTAATAGTTGTGGTCTTTATCTACATTGTTATGGCAGATTCCTAGGAGTTATTTCAAGGATAGATAAATTCCAAAATGGTGTTATAAATAATTGGCACACATACTAGATCAACTTTGGATAGACCTCACTATTCACATTAGAAAGTTGCAAATTATTTATTACCACATAAGTACAACTAAATGCTTGAACTGCTCATTATTATTATTGTGATTATGATCTTGAAAATTCACAAGACATTGATAATACCTTTGTAATTTTGCTTGCATCCTACCATCCATGGGTACTACCATCTTTAATAGCATGCACCCCCCCTATGTTGCTTAGGATTTGAAGTTGTATCCATTTCTGTAATGTCTATCCCCATTGCAGCAATAGGATTTGCCCCAATTGTTGAAATAGGGTTTGCCCCAAGTGTTCATATTAATAGAATTTCCTTCACATCTGTCGATCGTATATCATTCACCCTTGGATTTGTATTTGTTAAAAAAATTTCCATGACAAATTTGACAGTTGCATGCAATTGTTCAATGCCTCGAACAATGGCTACTTGGAGGACCTTCTTAACATGGCCAGTCATTTTTGGCAGCTATGTTTCAATTGCTCAAATTCAGGTAGAAAGAACAGTCAAATATGACCCTTACCACAATTGTAGATAATTTCCCAACACTGAGCACCAGCTATTGAATAATATTATTTGTTATCCCACATGAATTTACATTTCCACATCTATCTTGTTTGTAGATTTTGGGCACTCACTTGATATTGGTTATTAACAGAGTCCAGCCATGTAGTTGCCATCTTTGATAATGATGGGCTTCAACAATTCTCCATTCTCTACAACCCAATAAAATCCCAAAACCCAATCACCCATTCACTATAAAAAGTTAGCAATAATATACACAAAAAGTCAAAGATTAAAAAAAAAAGGTTGAAAATGACGTACCAATTTTGCTTAAACTCCAACTTTCCCCTCACATCCATATTTAATAACATTCATGATTGCACCTCTTACATCTATTAGTTGATCTGTCTTTTTTTTGGTTTCCCATTTAGACCAATATGTCACCAAACTTGCCCACTAGTTTGCATCCACACCCATAGGGCATGTTGCAGGCCCATTCCTTTTATAACATTTTTTTAGTCAAGCTCGTTCAAATTTCATGAATTATCTTATGCAGTCTCTAAAATTATGTGCATTCAATTCATGATTGAGATATTCAAATAAATCATCTAATTATGTATGGAGCTCATTCATGTCAATGAGATTTTGGTCACCTACCTTCAAAATAGCCATATTAAGGCAGCATGGTACAAGCCTTCGAAGTGCATTATCCCATTCATTCTTTCCATCACATGCCCCATCTATTTTTCCATTTTTTGTCACCTCCACTTTGTAAGGTGGCAATCATGCCTTCCTCCACTCTTCAACTTCACCTTTTAATGTCTTTTTTGCACACCTTTGGTCTATTCAAATTTTGCCCTTGGACTTGGCAATAGGTTCCTCGACCTCTATACCCTCAATAGCTGTAGGAATGGTTGTTAACTGGGACCTTGCACATACTTGAACAAATGTTTGGCCTACCCTAACCCCATGGGTCTCTGGTGGTTACATAGAAATATTGTAGCAAAATCCAAGCCCATGCCAATTTTGGGGTTGATTGTTTAAGCACGTAACTTGGGAACAATTTTGCCAGTGTCCTTGACAACCTCCATGTCCTAGTTGCCCACAATGCCCAAACTATGGTGAGCATTCTTGTTGTTTATAAGTTGATTTCCATGCTTGCCCACTATAACCTAATGTAAGGCCCCCTTGTTTGTGGAGGCGCTATCCTTCTATTGGGATAAGCAGGCTAGCTCCCCCTTCACCCCTTTGTGAAGGGCTATTGTTGCAAACTCTCTTTACATTTGCTTTTTCCCTTGGCCAAATCCACATACATGTTAGCAACTATTTCATGTTCACCTAATTAATAGTGCCTTCTATAGATAATAAGTTCACATCCAAATGTCTTCCCCAAACATGGTTTTCTCATTTTGCACATCCATCTCAATACATCAATCTCAATGAATTAGATAATGATTAATCAACAAGACACAATAGTAGCAAACTATTGTAGCAATATATGAATGACTAACTAGGAGTAAGAGATGTACATGGCAATATTATGGTGATAACATCTGAAAAAAGTCTATAATGTATGTTTAATAATCAACAATGCATATAGCTATGAATGAATACCCAAAACATTTCATTGACTTTCTCAATTCCTACAAGTGTATATAGGTCTAATTCAAAGCATTAACCAACATAGATTCATAGGGAATTTGGTTGTTGACATACCACCCACCCTTATGCATGAAATTCACATCAAAGGTTTTGTTGTCAAGAATGCATTTGCAACTCTTGATACAACATTGAAGCCAAATATATTCTGAATATACAGAATGTGATGGTATGTTGACCGTATGTACCCTACATAGTTACGCTACTTAACCTAGGTGCCTACCTAGGCCCACCGAGGTATTTATACTAGGTGACCTATCTAGCTACCTAAATTAGGTTTTTAATTTAGCTGAGGTAGTGACATGTGTCAACAATTCATAGGTTGAAAATTTATGAAATTACCAATATATGAATTATTATACTTTACCATGTTTTCACCCTGCATATCCTGGGCTAATTCTTTCATCTCCTCATCTTCTTCATGACCCCCCCCCAACTAGACCACCAATATGGATGTAGATTTTACTTATAAGCAACACACTTATTAGAATTATGTAACATAACCCCAAAGCAAAACAAATAGAAGGTGTGTTTGTAGGATGTGATGGTAATTTGTCATAATAGTGGTAGCATTGGTTGCAATAACCACAAGGTTTAATGACAACAACATTTTTGCCACCATCATTTGTGGGTTTTTCTAGATGTACAATGGGTAATGGTTGGGAGCACATACCACCTTGTCATGTTTTCATTTCACACAACTAAGACTGGATGATGTCCTCTTCTTTGGCCAATGCTTCAACATCCAACAAAACCCTTTGTAGCTCTAATTCCATCATTTCATAATCTACTTTTCCCTCCTTATGTAATGCTTTACCTTAGAGGGCCTTTTTTTTAATCTCGACCTAATATCTTACCATCTTCCAACTCCTTTTCTATCTCTAACTTTGTTTTTTGGAAGTTAGTGTCATCAAGTTTATCCATTGATATTTTCACACCATCAATAGATGGCAACTTTGTTCTGACAATGGGCGTCTCCTCCAAATTGGCAATGGATGTTTGTTCCAAGCTTGTAGCATCCATCTACTTTGTTCCCTAAAAAATCAGTTAACATTTTAGACAAAAAAGCCTTCGGATGAACAGATCAACACTTAAACAATTTCAATTTTTTTGTAACCCAAGGTAGTTAAAGATACAAGAACTTGAATGGATCATACTTTATAGAAAAAATATTGCATGACACATACCACCAACTGGGATGGTGATTATTGTTTCATGAAAATTTATAGGGCAACTTTTGTTGCATGGATATTCTCGTCAACCTCCACAAGCTACAATTTTCAATCATCCATGTTGAATTTCAAACCAATCAGATTTAGTCTTGCAACCCTTTCCTTTCTTCCTCAAGCTACTTTACACAAAGTTTAATTAGCTTGTAAACTTCATGCTTGAGATCTACAACTGTTTCCACCATGTTAATCCTTTTATTAGACAATGGCTTGCCTATAGATGTGTTGCATTCTCCATGGTTTCACACCTTTCCAACTTCCCACCTCCATTTCCCACAACTAAGAGTTCATGTGAGTGATTAGACCTTTCACTAAAATTTGATTTTTCAGATTTGGACTTGTTAATAGTACTTAGATGCCAAGCTTTTTCTTTCACAATTACAACAACAATAGTAGCCCAATTAATAAGATGCCCATTCTACTTTACTATCCAACCTATGACAAACCAGACCATCAACTCATTGTTGGTTATATGCCCAATCCCATAAATCTTTCAATACAGAGTCTCAATCTCCATCCTTGCATTTGGAAAAAGGAGTGGATTTGGTAGTTTTAAATTTTTTGACATTGCCAAAGATGGCAGCAATGTCTATTGTAGTGACATGTTTGTTAGCCAAATCATGTTTCGGATCTAAACCTTTTGTTGAGAGTTCCCTCACCTCCTTAAAAAATGATGTTTCTTGAAGTTTGTAATCAACCCAAGCCCACTTGGGCACATTCTATAAAGTTCCACATTAGATTCATTTAACCTAATGTCATTTGAAAGACTCTAATCATATCTATGATATTACAAAAATGTCTATAATGATGACATGATGATTTGGCATTACAAAATGCAGCTAGGCAATTCCAAAGGTTAGTTGACATGGTAGTACTTTGATTACTGTTTGCATGGGGTTCCATGTAAAAGCGACGTTGACAATATTAGAGGTTGGTGTGACACCAAAACTTTCACATATTGTCTTTGTATTTTCCTCCTCTAGGAGCCAGCTTTAAAGGTTTACAACAATTGCAATTTTGATTGGCCACCTAACCTTGCACTTTTGAAAGCTTAAGATGTTTGGTCTCAGTGTGATTATGTTCCATTTGGATATGAAACCTTTCTTGTACTAATTTGTTTCATAAGATATCTACAAGCCCATAAGCAATCAATAGTAACATCAAGGCAATCACCTTAAGGGAAGATGTAGAAACAAGTTAGTACATGTGGTAACTAGATAACAAGGCAAAGAAGTGGGAAAATACCTATCAAAGTTTGTTTAAATTTAAAAACCTTTAGGTTAAAGCACACTTGGGGGAGCGGGGGGCTTTAGGCAAGAAAACGTATCCTTTTTAAAGTATATTTAGGTATATTTTTGGGGTAAATTTTCTCTGATTTCATCTAACATTTTGATAAACATATAAAATTTGGATTTTATAACATAATTTTTGTCATCTTTCAAATGAAAGTAATTTTTCAACACATTTATGTTTGTTTGAATGAAAAACTTGTCCAAATGTTTTTTGTGAAATCACATGAATGAAAATTTTCAATTGTAACTAAAATGGTACAATCAATTCATATTCAATATATTATTAAGTATTTCATCAGGTTTTGCAATTATTTGAATCATTTTTAGAGTATAAATTTTTCATTTTGCAATATATCACGAAAACATATAAATTTGGTTATTGAACTACCTTATTTTGAGTATAATTTATGAAAACCTCTTTTAATATTGGCTTGGTGGAAGTTGAAAGTTGCATAATTTTGAAAAAAATATTTGTGACTACATTTTTTGGCCACTGTAATGTGTTTTCACCTCCTTCATATCAAGTTCATAAAGTATAATATACACCTTGCGCTCAAGTTGTTGTCATCCCCACCAACTACGAATTGGTCAACCCACATATCTAAAACTTTCCACCATATTTGGGGACATAATAAATCATTCTGAACCTATAACCCTAAACCCAAAACTTAATGCAAATGATCTTATAGGAATTAAATATATTAATCTATGCAAAAATGAATAAACCACAAAATAATAATAAATTTGGATAAAAACACAAGCCACCTAGAACCATTGTATTATTGACCCCATCATCAAGATGTGTCAAATGCAACATGGCATAACCCACCTGCTCCTTCTTGCATAGACTCCACATATTTGACTACATAAAACAATAGTAAACTTAATGATGTGATCATCACAAAGCTTGGCATATAAAGGTTTCATCCCATTGCATAACATGTAGGTGCAGGAGAGATTTTATATCAATTGCCTTAATGGGCATTCCAAAAACAATGTATGTTGTGCTACTAACCAATAATGTTTCTTAATCCAATTCCAAGGAGCATCCATACTAATGGTGCAAAGCCACCAACAAGTTTTACCAAATTCTCAAGCAAAAGTGAATAGTTCCAAGCATGTTATAACTAAACTTAGCCCCAATTAAACTCCTTTATATAATGCCTTTCACATAGTCAAGTGAGAAGTGTTGTTCAAAACTTGATGCCAAGTTGTTTTGTCTCCACTTGTCCAAAAACTCAAGAGAATTACATTGAGTAAATGAACTACAATAAAAACTTTTGATAGAATTGAGAATGGAATGAAACAAATTTGTGTGTAGCTTTGAATGGCATCACCTTGACTTGCCAAGATTGAGCTTGGCAATTGAACATTTGCCTCTACAACCCATGTCTTTGTAGAAATAGAAACCCTTTGAGCAATTGGCAACTTTCCTTGTTTCTTGGGTAGTTTTTTCAAGGGGCTTTCCACAATTTGGTCATTTGGTTGGGACAATTTGGATCTTCTTTAGATGTCCATGTGGGTTCTTTTGGCTCTTCCTCCTCCTCCTCCTCCTCCTTAAACTATCTTCAAGCGCTTTTTTATATCAGGCAACAACACCCAAATTCAATTTTTTTTACAAGAATGATTTTCTTACACTTTTAATCAAGGGACAGGTGTAGTTGTGACTTTGGGCCCTTGGGTGGCTTATGGGTATCCCTCAAGGCATCAAGATCATGGCACTTTGGAGATTTGACAACGATAGTGGGTTGGCCACCACCATTTTGTGGCACCGGATCTAACTTAATAGATCCAATTGAAGGGGTAATGATGGTGGACCATGTAGGCTTACATATAGTGTTGACCCAACAAAATTGATAATGACACAGAGGTCTAATTTGGGGCATTTGTAGTTTATATGATGCAACAAAAAAAGCCAATAAGTTCAAAAAATTTACCAATATTTAGGTTGATCACCAATGGAGAAAATACTAGTGACTAACTAAGGGGATTCAAGGTGACATTACACATGGACTGCTTTTAGGAGATAAGGATCTTAGGGGTGTATTGGTAGGGGTTTTGGTGACTTTCAAGTTGGTTTACGAGCATCAATATGGAACCTCATGGAGTATATTAGGGCTTTAATGACTTTCAAGATCTCATATGGGGGTGAAGCTGGATCCAAGGTTGCAATCTTGGTGACTTTTAATTTAAAAGCATATGAGATTCAATGGGGAGTCCCATGGACTGTAAAATAATTTTAATGATTTTCTAGAGCATCTAGGACTAGAGATGAAATACCATGGACTAGAAGCAAGTTTCTATCAGTTCCATGGATTCATGGGTTAATAATAGGACTGTAATTTAGGGTTTAATGACTATTAACAACAAGTAGGACTCAAAAGGGGTTCTACTTGGATTATATAATAAGTTTAAAGTGACTACGAGCAACTTGTGCAAGATTGGAGATGGAATTTACATGGACTACACAAAGTGTTTGTGACTACCAATAATTTGTGAAACTAAAGAAGGAAATATGCATATACATTAAAACCCATACAATGACTTTCAATGGCATATGGGAATTTGATGTTGAGATACATTGAAGCTTATTTGTATCTAGGAGGAGCTTTTGTGATTACAAAAACTTATCAAGCTGGGGCTTTGTGGTGTTTAGTAAACACATTCCACAATCTAAATGGAGGAAGGAATCTTCAAATGGACTTCAGGAACTTCTAGTGTTGCCATGGACAAATTTTGGGTTCATAGTGAATTCTGAATGTGCATATGTACTACAGATGGACATAGTTAATACACACATTAATCCTCATTGTGGAAACCAATGCAATGACTTGGTGTAGTGAAGGAACAAGGTTCTATCAAATGACATGAAAATTGAAACCCTAAACCTAAAACTTGCATTATGAGAAATTGTGTCTATCAAAACCACATTACCCTTCAACTAAAACTCAAAAAACAACTCATATATAATTGTTATGCAACTATCCCTTGGGTATTACAACTATTGTGCAACTATTCTTTTAGAAATACGATGTATTAATAAATAAATTACCACGTCAAAAAATTAGTTAATTATATTAAAGTTGCAAGTGAGTTGAGAATGGATCTTTTATACAATAACTAGTTGGTAAACCCATTTTGCAAGCAAAATGATCAGGGGAAAAGTTTTATCAGGAGGTATAAAGAAAACAAACGAAAGAAAAAAGGAAAATCTCCCGGAGAAAAGAAAATCCTAAACCCGGACACACCCAAGTGGATACCCATTACACTGAATGATACCTTGACACTGAGGGATACCCATTACACTAAGTGATACCCATTACGGACACACCCAAGAGGATACCCATTACACTTAGTGACACCCTAACACTAAGTGATACCATTACACTGAGTGATACCGATACCCTGAGTGACTTTTCCTCTCACCGAAAGTTCTCACAACCCACCCAAGAGTTTACCCATTGCAATGAGGGACCCTGTTTTCCTCACAAACAA
>Ga0116231_10005731_pt1 | contig 24273 bp, 17 predicted proteins | sample S1TSphgellanicum_2_FD_89695 | JGI IMG/M metagenome (GOLD analysis project Ga0116231, IMG submission 89695) | Host-associated microbial communities from peat moss isolated from Minnesota, USA - S1T2_Fd - Sphagnum magellanicum MG | ecosystem: Host-associated > Plants > Peat moss > Unclassified...
ACATTTTATCATGGTAAGCCTTGATTCTTTCAAAATGTTTTAATATCTTCCAAATGTACACAACGCATTAAATTCTTTAATGAATTTCATTATATTCTATTGAACCACTTTAATTTGTTAGAATACAAATACATAAAAAACAACTTCTTCCCATTCGATAGGTGCCAAATGGCAACTCCTCGGGGAAAAGATTGTCTAACTTTCTCAGTCACAACGCAAGTTGGGGACGCAGATTTGTCTGCACAAATTCTATGGCCCAAGCATCCACAAACTGTTCTAATTCCTCTTGCGACCAAGTTCTTTTGTCTCCCGCATTTTTTTTCCTGGTGTGCCAGTACCTGAAAGGAAAGAAATTCGCGCGCCATGAGAAAAAAAGTAAAATAAAAATTTCTGAATCAGCATCCATCCTGGTTATAGAGTACTAACCTGTCCACGGTGAGATCGCCATGACAGAACCTGTGCCCAAACAATGCCATTTGAGATTCCGGAGAATAGGTGCAGAGCATGGTGCCGTCGTACCAAAAAAGATCTCCTAATGTTTGAACGTGCTTCGAAGCTTCAGTCGACGGAACAAATGCATGCAAAATGATGGCCATCATCTCCCCATTATAGATCAACATCATAAATCTCTTGAAAATCGTCAAGATTTGGATAATGTCCCTTGTTTTCCTTTGAAGATGAGGTCGGGATGCCCATGCCTATTACCTTGCGCATCGAGTCGGGGACACTATGCCCAGTAGCACGAACATGCCGGATAATGGAAGCACTTTCCTCGACTCCCCAATGCTTTATGAAGCTCAATTTTGTGTTCCTAAAAATAATCCGCATCAGATTACAACGAATACCTTCACAAACGAATTAAAAAAGAAAAAAAAAACCTTGAGCTGGACCAAACAGTTACGTCGAAAACAACACGAGGTTATCATCATGGCTCCTGGTACTATTACCCATTCTGGTACCTCCCAATCAAAGTACGGAAATATCTCAATTGCAACTGTCTTTTGACCCTCCAGTCGTAAATCAATCTTCGTCCCAGACCTTGACATTATTACCATGATAGATGATGCGCAAAGCACCTTCAAGCGGACCCATTTTGCCTTTCTCTTGTTTTCGAGTGGAATTACTTGTTCGCAAAGATTCATTGAGAGCTCGATTAATGCGAGACAAATTTGTCTGTCGAGTTGCATATTGGGACAACGTCTACTTCCGAAAGTACAATGCATAACCCAATTGCCGTCCTTCCCCTCGGATGGGCATGGTGCAATGTTGAAGCCACGCAGATCAGAAGAGTATGACAGTCCCCTGTCTGGGTAAAAAAACATTTTGTGCGTTGCAAAACAAAAATTGCCCTCCGGATGTTATTTCTCTGCCCAACTCTAACCAGGTTCACAATGAAAAAATGTGAGTACGAAGGTATGTAATCGTTTTTTTCCCCTTTCAAGAAGTTTATAGTGTTTAAAACAAACAAAAGTGACAAAGAAAACTCACTTTCCAAGAACCACGAGATCACAGATTTGGACAAGTCCCTGTTAGTATGGGGTGTGGACAGGTAGTTCTCCGTGACCACCATGTCAACGCATATGTTGTTTAAATTGTTTGTATGGAATAATACTCTGCCTAATGTATAATTTGTTATTAATTTCACATCTAATGTTATACACAAAATGTTTTTATATTTTGTGTAAGGAGTTGTTCTTTTTTTTGCAAATACATTGCGTTTATGGACACATGTTTTATTTTTTGATCTAAAAGGTTGACCATGATTTTTCTTTAAACAGGTTGGGTTATTATTTTCAAAAGCTTTAATTGGACTAACTTAGTCACCCTATTTTTTAAACATTTTAAACGAAAGTAATGTTCTCTTTAAACATTCAAATGTTGTTTTTCTACAACCTTAATTTCTTTAATGTCAAAATCATCAAGCTCAAATCGTTTTGAACATGTTGAGCATTTTGATTAGTGATGAAAATTGTTGATCGTTTAATAAATTTTTTATAAGAGATTTCACCTTTTGAAAAAGAACAACAAAGAGTAAGGATGTAGAATGATCTATCATAATTGTGTCCAACTTTCGAAAAATGTGTTCCATGGGTAGGTAAGAAAGAAACAAGTAAAATGCCATGTCATTTTTTTTATCAAATTAAAAACACATACATTTGAAGTGGTATGGACTTAAAACCCCTTATATGGACTTATATTTGGGCTTTGGTATGTAGAATACTTGGACATGGTTGGTGGTTGTTGTGTGTTAAGGGAAATATTATCTTTTTCTACATCCAACCATTTATAAACTCTTTTAATTGTCCATAGTTTTGAAATGATTGTTTGGCTTGAAAATCTTGGCATTCATAATTGACCAGAAACGTTTTTTAACATGTGATAACACATTACTATTTTTTTTTATGGTTATACTAATGTTTTGTTTAGTGCGAACACAAGGAATTGAAATGCAAAATTTACTATAAGATTTTGAAGCACAAAATCTAGTCTACTTGAATAACTTAAAACCATGACTATAAAAATCAAAATTTAGATTAATCATTTGTCATTGTTTTATACAATTTGAAATGAAAGCTAAAAAATAAGTATATTGAAAACCAAAAGTTGTTTAGTTCTCTTGATATTATTAAATTAAAAAAATCCTTTGGAATTCTATGTTTTTCATAAAAAGTTTTCAACTTCTTAGGTTGTTACATTTGGAAAATAATTATATGTATTATGATGTTTTGTATCTATTAAAACTATTGCAAGTCGAAAAAATTTCAAATTTTTTATATGAGCACAATAAATATGATCATTTTTTCAAATATGACACTTCTAATAAAACTTTTAGCCTTTCGTCTTGTTTTTCATTTTTATTTTATTTGGATATTTCTTTAAGTGCTATACTTTTGTGTGTTCACTATCATTTTTCACTTTAAAAACATTAATTCATGTGTAGGTGTAAATGCACATTTTCTATTAGTGTTAATGTAAGATTTGTTCTACATCATTTATTTTTTAATCCATTTCATTTACAACAACATTTTATTTTTTAAGTTGTGTTACATGTTATTAAGATTAAATCATATAATTAGGTTTCAATGTGTTTTTTTTCAAAAAATTTAATTTAATATTTTTACATTCTAAAACATTATCATCATTTTCTTTAAAACAACTACTACATTATCTTAATGTTATTAAAATTTATTTTGGAATTGCCTTTTGGTTTTGTTTTTATCCTTACCAATGCAAATTTTTTAAAAACTAGGAATTTACAAATCGTTTTTCGAAGTTTTGTCATCATTTATTGCTATTCATCTATTCACAACTCATTTTTAAAATCTACATTAGAAGTACATAATTTAACATTCCAAAAAAACATGTTCATTTTTTCGAATTTTATTAATGCTGTCGAATATAATTTCCATTTTTTTTTTTTCAAACATAAAGAATTTCAATGTTCTTACACCATGATCTAAAAACCCATTAAAAAATGAAAGCTTAAAATATAATTTAAAAACGTATTTAAAAAATCATATTAGTGATTTGAAGAAAAATTTAATGAAAAATGATCCATCAAGATCTAAAACAAATTGAATGAATAATGACCCACCGATGTTTGAAAAAAAATTTAATGAAAAAACTTCTAAATAATTTCCTTAAATATGGAGCTAAAGAAGAATCCATCCATTAAAAAATGACATCAAAATTTTAATTTGTTGACTAGAACTATACTATTAAATGTATAATTAAGATGTTTTTTTTTCCTTTTTGCTCAGTGCTAGAACTGAGAACTTTGAACCCTCGTAGTCCAAATTAATTTTTAATTGAAGTCCTAATTAACTTATAGTTAAGTTTTAGTTAATTTCTTATTAAGTCTTAATTAAATGCAAGTTAACTTTTGATAAAATTTTAATTAATTCATAGTCGATTCCTAGTTAAGAATTTTGATTAAAAACTTTTTTATAAGATACACATATAGAAGCCTCCTTGGAAACTTTTTTGAATTAGGTTCCAAAAAGGGTATAAATAGGAGTTGAACTTTTCATTTTCCTTTAGTTTATTCAACATTAGTCCTAAGCACAATCTTGCATCATTACTTCATCATGTGTTTTTTATGTTTGCATAATAAAGATTTGTTTTCACGTTAGTTTTACACATCTCATTCTTTTGTTCTTATTTTGAATTTCATAATTTTATTTTGTTCCTTGTTTGAAAGTTAAATTTAGACCTTTTTCTTAGCCTTTGTTTTCGTGGTTTTCGTGTTCTTGACAACCAAATTAAAGAATAAATACGAAAAAATAAAAAATATAAAAATCATGTGAAAAACCTTTAGATAAAGTTATATGTTTAATACAAAAAAAATCAAACATTGCGTAATAAATGTTGAAATTTTGTGAAATTGAACAACAAAACAAGATTATAGACTTTAATATAATCATTTAAATTTTCATATTAATCATGTTAACAATTTTAACATGAATTATGATTTTTTTTAAAAATATGTACAATTGAAACGTGAAAATGATGAGGTTATAAAAATTCTTGTCATTTTAAGAACATTTGACATATTAAATAGAAACATAAGAGAAAAAAAATCTTGATGGAAACATTCAAAATTATATATATATGTTTATTTTGAAAAGTTTTGAAAAAAAATCGAATTATTATATAAAAATATTGTGTCATTACATTGAACATTTATATTTTTAATGCATTTGGAGTTAAAATTTTAACTACAAATTCAACTTTTGGAGATAAAGTTCATAAATAAATAAATATATATATATATATTATAAGATTGAATGACAAGGATTAAATGCAAGAAATAAACATCGTGTACCTTAACATAATAAATTAAAAATTGATGTAAATTATATGTGTACTTTTGGGATGAATTTTGATTATTTCAAACATGTATAGTAAAGATGTGAAATTCATAATACTAAAAAAAGAAATTGTCATTTTAAAAAAAATTTACATATCAAATTCAAGAAATTGGTAAAAATTAAACGCAAATATATCACAATTTTAAATAATTAAATTTCAAACTTTCATAAATCAAAATACATATACCAAAATATTAAATGACAAGGAATGAATGTAAGAAATAGATAGTATAAACCTTAATATAATAAATTAAAAATTGATGTAAATTATATGTATTTTCTAAGATGAATTTTAATTATTTCAAACATGTACATTAAAGATGTGAAATTGATAACAATGATAAAAAAAAATTCATTAAAAAAGTATTTTACATATCAAATCCAAAGAATTTGTAGAATTAAAATGTAAATATATCACAATTTTCTATGATTAAATAATTAAAATTTCAAAATACATATAATAGAAAATTCAAATTGATAAAAAGAAGGAATTTACATGTATGAAACCTAATATGCATCATCATTATACGTCTTGAAATATATTAAAATATATCAATAATATGTTGGAAAAATAATTTTTTAATAATTTTTTTATTGAATTGTGTGAATATAAATTTTACATATGTACTTGGAATTTGCATTGTAGAATTTATGACTTGATCATTTTCAATATAACACAAGTTTTTTGTTAGGGTTTACATATATTCTCAAATTGTTGCACATGTCATTGAACTTTGAACATAAAATCAATAGAAATAAAAATATAAACATCAAAATTTTAAAATGACAAAGTTTATTGATAAAACATCATAAGGTTTATATGTATATTTCTTCAAATTAAATGTGCAAGGTTGAAAATATTAGAATGTAACTTTGAAACTAAGATGCATTATGTGCAATTCATATGATTGGTAACACCAAGCTCCTTTCCAGTCAATGTGCAAATAAGGTGCATTTTTTATGGGTCATCCCAAGTTGAGTTCTATTCTTTTGGCAATTAAAAAATATATTTTCTTGCAAATGTACCAAGTACATGTACCATATATATTTTAATATAAATATGCATAAATATTGTAAGTCATTCTTTAAGATTAAGTCTACGACTTCAAGATTTGAAAATTTTAATATAAATTATTTCAAAGTATATGTATCAATTACATATTTGTAATTGGGTACAAATACGTGCATCTTGACATTTAATCATTAAAGAAATAGTTATCCAATTCAAAGTCTTCTGCATTTGTATGTTATGAAACATCAAAATGTAAGCATACCAATCATAACACTATGTAACAATAAAAAATAATGTAAGAATGGCATACATGTTATTGTTAAATGACAATATTAAAAAAAATTAATCATAACCAAAAAATTTGATAGATTTAGTGCGCATCAAATGACTAACTTAAGCTCATATTAACTCAAATAGTATATGTTTATTATATGAAAGTATGGTGTCTCTCCAATTACCACAAGTGTAATTAGAATTATATTTTGATGTTCCAAATAATAAAGCAATTCATCCCTTGACTTCTGTCTTATAATTTAATTTGTATAAGTGTGGTAAATCGCTATTTATTATTAGTTATAATAAATGATGCATTCATCTCACTTATTACATAAGATATTTAAAATAAATAATCATTTTTGCATATCCAAAAAAAAGTTTAAAATTTTGCACTACAAAAATAATGTATGAAAAGTAAATTGATATGATAAAATCTCAATGAAATAAACTCAAAGTGAATTGTAATATTTTTAACTTTGCACATGAAGTTTAAAAAAGATGATAATTGAATTCATCTTTTTGAAAAATGATGAAAACTAATAACCACAATGAAAGGTTATGTAATTTTCAAATAAGTTCACATGTTTAAAAAAGCTAACTAATAATTAATACAATGAAGTTAATGTTTTATGTTGGTTTAATAATCTTGAAATATGCATAATCTCAATAAAAATATAAAACAATGGAATGATTGTTTTACTATGCACATGAATTTTAAACATTTTCAAATGTGAAGTAAAGAATTTGTAACTAATGACAAAAACAATCTATGATTTTCAAAGCATTAAAATCATAGCACAAAAACATGAAAGTAATTATATTGAATGAATACACATTATATATATATATATATATAAGCTTTGATGAATTTTTAAATTTTTTGACAAAAGGTGTTATAAAAATCATTATAATTGTAATAGATTGAAGAATGTCATGTGGTAATTGATACTAACTAATTTATTTTTATATACTCAAAAAATTAAAGGTTGAAAACAGTAAAATTACAATTGACATTTGTAAATAAAGTTCTTAAAATTCTCACAACATTGAAGTTTTTTTATAAAATCAAAATAATCTTACAAAATTGAATATGCAAGCAAAACACAAACATCAATAGTAAAAAAGAATATTCAAGAGTAATTTTCAAATAATTTCACATGTTCAAAATAAATTGATAACTAATAGAATAATGCTAATGTCATATTTTGGGATAGTAATTGTGATATATGTGTATTTCAATAACAATATAAAAAAATTTAATGAATTTTTTAAAAATAAATTTAAAAATAATTTCAAATGTGAAGTAAAGAATTTGGAATTGACAACAAAAAAGAATGTTCTATGATTTTCAAAGGATTATGTATCACACCAAAAAACCCATGAAAGGAATTGCATATTGAATGATTACATGCAAAACATATATTTTGGCTTTGATGAAATTTAGTAAGAGACAATTACCTGATCCATCATTAGGACCAATGCCACCGGGGCAAATCATGATGACCACTCGATTGAAAGCTCTAACCCTTTTGGATGTCACTATATCCCGGGCATATTTCCAGGCCCAAACTCCATCTCACACTATTTAAAGGCAATGCTTCATCCCAAATAGCGTGTACATCCATTTTACTGTTGTGGGTGTAGATGCTCTGACATATCAACCCTATATACCAAGATCCATGAGTTTGCTCCATATCCAGGTACAGCATTAGCCATCGCATATAACGCCCTTCCCGAGATTCCAGCATAGTTGAGAAAAAGAACTGAAGCATAGTGAAGGCAAATCCTTGACTAGAAACACTTTGCAACAATAGTGTGGAGATGCTGGAAGAAGCAAACAATGTAGCCATGGGTCGTGTCACAGCATCGAGTCTCCCTCCTGTCAGATTGTTGCGCAATCCTTGGAGACCTTGGAGGCTGAAACTAAGTCCACAGGCACCTTCTCTTAACTCCATAGCAAATTATAAACTTGAGTGTAAACCATCTGTGGTTCCTTTCAAGAACCTCACTTGCTCATCCCAGAACCAACAAGGCCTGACTTTTGCAATCAGGAGCTCAAAATTCTTGTACAAAAAATCGAAGTCTGTCAGCCTGTCTGTGGAATAGAAGGATTTGTGACTACCCAACCAATTTGTTGCTCTATACCTCCACTAGCTTACCATGGCTTCATACCTCAGCCTCCCCCTCCTGCCAAGACAGTTTGCCCTCATTTCTCCAAGCTGTGTCCAGCAGATGCTTCCCTGTTAAAAACCTTCCCAGTAATTGATCTTCTCTGCATTCAGTACTATACTGAGTTACTGTCCACAGTGAAGTCTGTAAAAAAGGGGGCACAGAAGAAGATTGTGAACAAAAAAAAGACATCAGGTTGATTCTAAGTGATTCTAAGACCATCGCACAATTGCAGAGCCCCAAGTGAGCCCAGCACCAAAGCCAGCTGTGGCCACAATATGACCTGGCTGCACAAAGCCAATTCTAAGAGCTTCATCAAGTGCTAGAGGTATGGAAGCAGCACTTGTGTTGCCATAATTGCAAAGATAAGAGATCACTTTGGATGTCAGTATCTCAAGTTGCTGTGAAACCGAGTCAATAATTCTTTGATTAGCCTGCAGCCAGAGAAGTAACAAGTTTTCATGTCTGCTCCTTCATCTTCCCAACATGGTAAGCCATACAGACTGATTCTCAGCTCACCATCCCATTGTTTCCCGCCAAAGAGAACCTCTGCCTCACAATCTTGCGAAAAAAAAAACACCCAATCCCAATTTTTTTACCTGGTGCAGAAGTAACCAGTCCAAATCTGTTCCTCTAAGGCCAGCCTCCTGCAGGGCTGCTTCTATAACCTGAGGCACTGCTCTTACAGCAAACCTGAATACTTCCTTCCCATTCATCTGAAGGCAGGCATAGGATGCCCTGGCCAGAAGCTCGATCCCAATTCCACTGGTTGTGGCCCCATTATGAAAGGTGCAGATGGCATTATCTACTTGCACATGCAAATGCCTGCAACACCCATCCTCAATCCTTGTCAGTATGACTCTCTCCATCTTTGCTCTTTTGCAATCACCCTACACCATGTTGATTGCATGTAGTGGATACAGCTACAACTACTGAATCATCCTAAAACCAATGCAAAACCTAATGTAGTAGCAATCTGTATGAAGGCCACCAGAAGCTGATAAGCTTGCAATGAGTGTTGAGAGGAGAGGAAAGACACTGGTGACTGTCTCGCCCTCTGCACTACTGAGAAGAAAACCCCTTAGCTCACTCAGCCTGCATTGTCAAAAAAGACCAACTGACGACATAGCTGCCAACAAGCATGACTAAGTGCCTCTACATCCTTGGAGCTATGACCTCCTGATTCAAGGCAGAGAATTCTCTATAGCAATTGGGGGCAACTCAGTTACTCAATTCTTCTCTGAGGTCTCCAAAACCCGAAGTCCCTACACTCAGTTGCTCATGTTTTCATCCGACAAGCTTCTCCGTGATTCTGACGAAAACAGAGTAAATTCTCGGTCTCAAATCATAATCTTGCCTGCGAGCACATGACGAGTGCGGATCCCGGTTCGAACGGCAATCCAGTCGTCCGAAGTGTCCACTTGGAGAGGTCATCGTTTGATATCACAGTCGTCGGCACAGCTGATCCACAACCAACCAAGTTTGAGCCTCTGCCAACACGCCTACATTGCCCAAAACAAATTGCATTTTGCAAAAAACATCAGCGCAAACCTCACCCACCTTTCCTTCTCCCCTCCTCAACAACAACAACAACAACAACGAAACACAACCACAGGCACCTCAAAAAAGAGAGATCATGCAAGCACATAAAACAACCAAATACCTTACGACCGAGCCAACAGATGCAGTTGCTGCTTCTTGTTCAGCTATTAAGCTGCTACTCGCTGAGCATTTGAAGCTGCTCTGGCTATATCTACCGGAGGAGTTTGTCAATGCGAAGCTTACATAGGAAGCGAGGAGAGGAAGAAGAAGAAGAAGCATAGGCGGCGGCGGCAGCAGCAGCAATCATCCCCTGCATCCTATCACTAGAGCAACAATGAAACTGATCCATTTTCACCTCAAATCGCACCACCGCCACTCTTCCTCCTCCTCCTCTCGCGCACCACCCACCAGCACCACGTCTCGCCACGCTCAGAAAACACAGCACCCACTCACCTCACCAATTGCCCTTTCTTCTTTTGCACCTCCATTTGCATTCTTCTTCTTCTTCTTCTTCCGCTATTATAAATAGCTCATCATCATCATCATCTTCATCATCATCATCATCATCATCATCATCTTCTTCTTCTTCTTCTTCTTCCGCCATTATAAATAGCTCATCATCATCACCATCTTCTTCATCATCATCATCATCATCATCTTCTTCTTCTTCTTCTTCCGCCATTATAAATAGCTCATCATCATCACCATCTTCTTCATCATCATCATCATCTTCTTCTGCTTCTTCTTCCGCCATTATAAATAGCTCATCATCATCGCCATCTTCTTCTTCTTCTTCCATCTTTCTTCATCACTATCTATCACCATCTTCATCTTCTTATTCTTGGGCACTATCACCGTCTTCTTCATAGTAATCGGTCATGGTCATCCATCTTCTACATCACCATCACTATGTTCATGATCATCTAACTCTTTTTTGGTACCATCATGCTCATCTTCATCTTCTTCATAACTATCACCATGTTTATCATCACCATCATCACATTAAACCTACCTACCTACCTACTTACCCACCTAAGTAGGTAAGTAAAAAAATAGCACTAAGTACTTATTTAGGTAGGTAAATAGGTCAAAAACCACTACATCATTAAACCTACCTACATTATATATCAATTTATTCACCTAGATAAATAAGTTAAAAAAGAAAATTAACTACCTACTTATTTAGGAAGGCAAATAGGTAAGAAACATGAAGTAGAAGGGTAGGTATGAAGGTAGAACAATATGTTAACTAAAGAATAATCATGTATATATATATATTTATTTATTTATTTATTTATTTATTTTTGTTTTTTTTTTAGGGTTAAGGTTTTTTTGAATTTATCCCAAATTCACGCATGTATTTTAATGTTAGCACACAAGAAAAAACACATTTTTTTATACCCAAAGGCAAAAGGGTATTTAAAAAGGTCGAACGATAGGTGAACCAAAGAATAATCATGTAAATTATTTTTTTTAATTTTTAATTTTCTGTTCTGTTTTTAACGGTTAAGTATTTTTTAAGTTCATCCCAAATTGATGCTTGTATTTTAATGTTAGCACACAACAAAAAAAACACCTTTTTTATATAGTTTGTGAATTGAAATTGAAGGACAAAACTTTTTGGTTAATTTTTTTTAATTGCAAAAGAGTTGCAATTAGAAAAAAAAAAAAATCACAATTTTTTGTGCTTATTTTAAATTTTAAAAATTTTAAATTAAATAATTAATTATTTGATAATTATATATGTGAATTAATTATTTTAAATATTCCTTTGATTTTTTTATTAATCAATCTAATTTAAATAATTAGCTAGTTAGTTATCAAATAATTAGTCATATGGATTCCCAAAATGGATTATTTGGATTATCTGATAATTAATTATTTGAGTTAGTTATTTGAATTAATTATTCTAATTCAGATAGTTAGCTAGTTAATGGATTCAAATAATTAATTATCTGAATTCAAATAATTAATCATTTCTTATCAGAATTTCAATTTTTAAAAAATTATTTAAATTAACAAACTAACTGATTATCTGAATTAGACTGATTACTTCAAATCATTATTTAATTATTCAATCGAATTAACTAGTTCATAATAATTGAATAAATTATGTATTGTATAATATTTAACAAATTATTGAAAAATAATTCAGTATTAAAAATTAAATGTTAAATATGAATTTGTGTAGAATACATAGTTATCAAATAATTAATTTTTGAAGTGATAACTAATTATTTGAACTTAGTATTTTTATGAATCAAGGTTTTTTTTAAAATTATGTATTTAATTATCTATAAATTAATTATTTGAGTCAATTAAAAAACTAATTATCTAAATTAGATTAATTAATTAAAGTTAACTATTCATTAATATGTTGATAATTATAAATTTATTGAAAAAAATCCATTATTAAATATTAAATATTAAATATGAATTTTTTAAATTATTAACTTATTAATAGTTGAACAATAATCATAAACTAATGAAAAAACAGTTTATTTTTTAGTGGCATAACTAATTGTATTAATGTGAATCATAATTGACAATTAATTGTCAATGTCATATTGAATGGTGGTGGAAATGTGTACATGTGACATGATCGTATGTGTCAATATCATACACTAATTATAACATAATTGTTAATTAAATGTTATAGTTACAATAGTTGTAATGAAGTTGTCACACACAACTAAAGTGTAACTTATCGAAAAGTCAAACATGATTAAGTACATCCATATGTATAATGCATACATTACACTATATAGGTGTCCCATTTGTAATTAAGTTTCAACTATAGTGTAACTCCATGATTTTTGATGGGACATTTATTGATTAATTGCCCATATTTTCATGTTTTAATTGTAGTGTAGTTTTATATTAGTTGTTTTGGAGCTCTAGTTGCAAAACAATGTGACAGACATGATTTCTCATAATGTCTATATTTTTCATAACATATAAAATTGTGTTCATTTCTATATGGCTAATTTCAACCATCATGTCTTGTGTACATTAGTGATTTGTTTAACTTTTTGTCTTCTTTTATTTCATGTATTGTTTTTTCAACAACCAATGATGCAACACCATGAAGTCATTTAGATCTCATTTGTTTTGGTTATTTGTTGTGTCCACAAATTGTGGAAACATCATTAAATGGAGGGCTTCATCCAAAGTAGTTCATGGGGTTGTACTTCAAAAAAAATGTTTAGAAAACACATAAGGTTAAATTATCATACGTTTGAATTTCTTGTCAAAACCTTGAATGTTGGTTTGAAATGTCAATATACTCACACAAAATTAATAATTTTCATACAAAAAAAGGTTGTTTAAAACACTAGTTACAACTACAATTTGAAATTTTTGTCAAGTTGTTTCTATCCATTTGAAACCACTTGTGTTTTTCAAACCCACCTTTTCAAGAATCAAATGAAATGTCATTAAAATTTGAATATTTATATCAATTTTTGTACACCATTAGAACAATTGATGGTTCTCACATTCCCATTACAGCTCCTTCTTTAGATCCTATTTCATATCATTGTTGAAAAGGATTTTACTCATGTTTATTCCAAGGTATAGTTGATGTGCATTGTTAATTTGGGATTTTGATTTTGGTTTGGGTGAAGGAATTAATGATTAGGCTTTCTTTTCAAGGATATATATTGGGAAATGTGTTGTGAATGGAAAATACTACCTTACAAATTAATTGGTGATGTGGCTTATCACGTGTGACCTTGGTTTTGGTGTCCATATAAAGGTGGGAATCATGAATTATCACCTAAAACACATTGGAATTTTATGCAATCCAACACAAAAATAGTCATAGAAATAACTTTCAATATGCTAAAAAAAAGATGGAGCTAGATCTTTATGAAAAGAATTGATTTGCCATCATGTTTGTGTTAACATAATTTATGCATCATTGAAAAGGATTCATTTGACATGCAATGGATTGAAGAAATTAATAAAGATGTGAAAGATGGAAAAGCTTTTGGTGACCTTTGTGGAATGGACATAAAAAGTCAATTAAAACACGAGGTGATTTCAAATTCCTACCATGGTACAAAAACTTGATGTTTCTTATGAATCAAATGATGATAACACTTCCAATGGAAGTTAAACATCTAAAAAGTGAAAGGATGAAACTGACAAAGAATTGTTCATGATAGGTATGATTTTTCATCTTCAAATTGTTTGAACTCTATATAATGCAAGCTTGAAACAAAATAATAACATGGATTAAACCAAAATTTTGATTATTACACTACACCAATATGTGTCCAAATTCATTTTGTATTTCATTAGATTTTGAGTGAACTTGGACAAATTTACCATGGTGAAAATGGCCAACCCCCATGAACAACGGCTAGTTGTTATGGACAAGTGAATTCACTAATAGTTAGTTAAAATCATTAATAATTATTCAAATACACTAATAGATAATTCATTAAACTAACCTTTTGATTCATAATTAGGATAAGCAAAGAACTTAAAAATCTAACCTAATCTAAACACTTAAAAATTTAAACCATCTAGCCCATTAACTTAAAATGAAAGTGTGAAGATTTGAACCTTTCACCTCTCCTCACCTCCATGTTTAAGGAACAAGTTTTTAAACATTGCACCAATATTCAAATAATTGAAATAATTTGTCATCACATATTATTATGCACATTTTTTCCTAATCTATATGTAGGTTACAGTACGTTAAGTTTCTATAGTAGTCTTAGGTTATTTTTAAATTATTATAAGCTACCTTAGGATATTCTTAGATTACCATAAATTAAGATTTTAAGTTAATCCTAAATGATTTTCAACTATTTAAAGTTATCTACCTTAAGTTATTTTAGTTTATTCTACCTTATGCCATTTTTGGTTAATCTACAATTAGTTATTTTAGGTTATTGTGCTTTAAATTATTATATGTTATTCCACCTTATTTTATTTTCAATTATTATAAGTTAGTGCACTATAAGTTATTAAAAGTTATTTCATCTTAAGTTATTTTACTTTATGATATTAGGTGTTTTCACGATCGGGGTACCAAAAAATAATTACCTATTTAAAAAAGATTACAAAAGAAAACGTTGGATTTTTCAAATCTTAAATTATTATAGTTGTAGTGGGTTGTTGTATGCCAATAAATAAAATGATGTCTTGGTAAGTTAATAAAAATATTTTAAAATAATTTGGATATTATGAAAATGTCATTTTTAGTCCTTTCAACTAACTATATCAAATGTTTAAATTGTATTTTTTTGAAGGAATCAAAAGGAATGTATAAAATCATACAATTGATTTCAAACATTTTGTACAACAAAAACATGTCCCTTTCAATGAAAATGGATGTTCATTAGGTGAACTTGATGAAAAACCAAATCATATAAAAATTTCAAAATTTTGAAAGTTTGAAAGAAAGGGCTACAAAGCAAAGGACTCAATTTTTAAACCATTTGGCAAAACGATTATGTTTAATGGGTTCAAAATGATTAGTTTTAAGTGCAAATCACATGCGCATGAAATAATCTTTCCAAAAAACATGTTTGGTTGTCCATTGAAATTCATTTTTTTTCAGTTTTGGCTATAAACCAAAATATTGATACACAATTATATATGCATGTGAAAAATCACCACCGTCACATGAATTATTTTAAATTGGACTATTTTATTTTTTCATTTAAATTATTTAAAATAAACGTTAATAGCAAAATGTAGCCCCACAAAAGTCATGGAGTCTTTTTTCCTTTTTTTGGAACCCCAACTTTGAATAGGCCCTATTATTGATTATTTTAGGTTATTCCACCCTAGGTTATTCTTGGTCATTCTAATTTATTTCACCTTAAGTTATTCTATCTTTGATTATTATTGATTATTCTACTCTAGGCTATTTTTGGTTATTATAAAATATTCCACCTTGAGCTAGTCTAAGTTATTTTACCCTATGTTATTTAAAGTTATCATAGGCTATTCCACCCTACACTAGTAGAAAATCAACATTTTGCAATTATCATTTACGATTCATTTTTAGTTACAAGTGACACATATAATTGAAAATTGTTGTAGTTGCTTAAGACAAATCACACACATTTTTAATTAAATGCAAAAATTTATACTTTACATTTATATGCAATATCATTATACACTTTCATCCATCATATTCATGGAAGGCCAATTACATATATGATATGTAACTATGTGTGACTAAAATGAACCTTTTTTGTATTGTGACATTGTTATGGTTTTGACAAATGATTTTGTAACACATGGCAAATTTAAAGTATATTTTGATATTTAATTGGTTTAATTAATTCAATCTAGATCATAACATAATCTATGTCAACATGTGACACTTATGTATGATGTTGACATGTGGCAGTCAAATAAGATTATACACATGTTGCATAATGAGATATTGACACACAACATTTAAGTAGGATGTTGACAGAGGGTGCTTAGGCAAGTAATTATATAGGTCTAGGTAGGTAGGTAGTAAGGTTTAAGTCAAGTAGGCAGGCTGAACTAGGTAAGTAGGTAGGTAGATAATTTGGGATGATCCTACTTTATTTTGAGTTTAACCTTTAGAGCCAAACTTTTTTTACTAGTTCATCCCAAATGTCATTTTTTAAAAAATATTTCCATTACACCTAATTATATAATTTACAAACTTGAAAGGTAGGACAAATAATATGGGATGATTTTATTCCTTGCATCCTAGTTGTAATTACTACCTAATAGTTAAATGTACTAAAATAATCTACCTACTAGTTTGATTTTAAAAATATGGGTAATAATATTTAATAAGTAATAATATTATAAAATAAAATACTATATATTAATATTACTATACTAATCATAGTTATAATTACAACTTTTTTGGAACAAACCATTAAGTAAGGACTACAACACATACCTTCCCCTTTGAAGGCTAAGCTACTATCTTTTCATATGTTGAAGTAGCATATGCTTGTACTCAAAAAACACAAAATTAAACAAAGTATTGGAGTAATTCACACCGTCTAACATATCATAACAAAACATGTATTTCCATAAAAAAAGAAACATACTTTGTTCACAATGTTAAGGATTTTTTGTTGTTTCATTGGGGGGTTTTTTAAACCCATCCTTCAACCTTTACCCTCTTTTGGATTAACTTTACGCATTGCCTCCACCTCTTCAACCATGGTGGGAGGTTTACAAGGGGCCTTTTTCTCTTCCATTGTCACCCCTATTGCATCCCCACTCCCACTTTCAAACAGTCCTTTGTTTGGACCACTTGAAATCCTTGTTGGCCTATCATTCTTATTTACACGGTTTGAATGGGAGTTTTGAAACAACTTTTGTATGGGCAAAAATTATCCACCCTCCCAAAGGAGACATATCAAATGATGGCAATATATAATGCTCCAACATAACATGTCAACTCATGAATAGGAGCCCAAATAACAATATATAGTGTTTTGACATAACATGTCAACTCATGAAAAGAATCCCATATGACATTCATGTTTAACTCTAGTGCACTTGTTCATTCCTATGTTTGTTTCATTAGTTCTATGAAATTGCCCTCTAAGGTCCCCACCATGTTGCTCATACATCCTTGCTGCAACACACCATCTTTCAATCAATTGTTTTTATCAAACCCTAATGACTAAATCATTCAAATTCTTAAGAAAAGAAGATTCCATTAAACTACAAAGGATAACCCTAGGTTTCTATGCAAAGAAGACAAATTAGCATATGAATGTCATTTGAAAAAAAAATTGTCTTTTCTCAAGATGGTGCACTTTATTTAGTAAATACAACAACTAAAGCCACATAACATTTAGTTGGCCCATAATTGGGGATGTGCAATCAACCTTTCATAGCCATGACCACAATGGTTAATTTTGCAACATAGGTGGCCAAGAAGGAGACTTTGGCAAAATTGATATTAACAACTTGTAGCTTTAGATTGAAGAAAACCAAGGTGAAACTTGGTGTAAGAAGAAACCAATGTAATTCACCTTGAAAGTCAAACCCCATTCCTCTCCATTTTGGATTGAGAAAATGCGCAATGACATTGTATTTGAATGCACTTGGGTCAAATCATTAATTGGAGATCACATAATTCCATCAGGAAAAATGTTAAACACAAAGTGGACCCAAATTGTAGAAATTGCAGGAAGTTCACCAATTTTTGTGTTGATAGTTTATTGGCCATTTTTGCTACCCCCTTTTGCATAATGCATCTTAAGCACGCATTCTAAACCCTTGATGAAACATAGTGGTTAGGCCACATGATAAACTTGGTGAAACAATAGCTTATCAATTTTGTGTGTATCCCCACCTTCCCATGTCTTGCAAGCTTTGCTTAGGTTGGTTACAGTCCTTCACACCTTCAACATTTGCTTTGTACAAAAAAAACAAGTCACATTCAATGTGAGTACCCCAAGACACCACAAAAAATCAAACAACATTAAATGCAACTATGCCCAAACACTACAACAAAAAGGACAAGTGTGGGTACCTCATTGTCATTTTTTCAATAGACTTGTTATCATTCCAATAGGCCTCTAACACCTCCCATTCTTGTTGTGGGCAATGGGTTAGAGGGTGTTAGGTCCCAATGACATTTCAATCTTGCTCATTCTAGTTTCATGAACGATCGTTTTACCTTGACAACTTTGACAAATATCTATCAAATAATTGACTAACTAATTTTGAAAATTTTATTTTGACAATTAAAATACTCCAAAAAACTTAATGTTTTTTAAGTCAACAAATTTGATTATTTGAAAAAAAATTATTTTTGAAATTTTCAATTCTTCTAAAAAAATATAATTGAAGTTATCAAAGTATTATGGTAGTTATCAAATTTTTATGATGTTATATTAAAAAAACACATCAACATAACAATCATTCTAAGATGAAAGCATTTTATCACACTGTTTCAAAATCATTTTTTTTCATCATTTGGTCAAAGTTACATTTGGAATTTTTAGTTTTTAGTTTTTATGGTTTAGCCTAAAATGGCCTCAAAATTAGAGTTTAAAAAAATATACGAAAAGTGCAAGAATGGATGCATTCAATTGGTCAATGGAACATATTTTGCTATAATCTAATTTTGAAAGGAAAAATATCAGGCTACTTTTTATATATATAACATTTGGGTAATTGATATTCCTTTATGAAGCTAATTTGACTATTTTGTTTTAAAAAATGTCCTACATTTGGCACTATTTAATTTAACATTTAAAGTTATTGGTGATAGTTCAACTCTAAATTTCATAACTATGGTGACATGTAAAAATCATGGCCTCGCAAAAATTATTAAAATGATTAATCATACCAACCAAATAACATTATCCCTTGGGGGAATTGAATTTTAACCACAAAAGGTTTTGCCCATTGCAACAAAGGAGTCTTGCACCCAACCCATATAACAACCATAACCTCCATCCAATTTTCCAACATTGAATCCCAACACCCAACCCATGTGAACAAATTTCACATACAAAATTTTGTAACATATGAATAAAAATAAAATCGACATCATTTACCTAGTATTTCATTATCACCCGCTTCCACAATGCAATTGCTTCATCATAAGGGAGATTGGACAAGGCAAATTTTTATTTACTAAACATGCTAACACACAAATCAAGGTGAACGATGAATCCATTCCATAGTTTGTTATTCATGAATGGCATATTGATAAATGTTTTCTCATCTTCAATAAATTTGATAACTTGAACCATGACATTTTTTTCCAATTTGATGTATTCAGAAAGCTTTTCATTCAAGATGAAAAAAAAACTTCTTCCATAATCTAGAAATTAGATTTAGATCAAATTATTTGGCCATTACCACCTCTACATTGCGAATCACATTGGGCTTAAAAAATGAGGTTTTGCACATCAAACATAAGAGGGGGAACCATAATTCCTTTTATAGTCTTGTGAATAATGCAAAAGGCAAGCTTGATAACATTCAAATGTAGAAGGAATGAAGCTTCTATAGGTTATACTACATTAGGGATCAACCAATGTTGAAGGTACACAAGACCAACAACCATCATTACTTTATGCTCATGAAACCACTTTTACAACTTTAAAATTAGAATTTGGGATACCTCAATACATGAACTTTTTATTGCAGCAACAATTCACCTAGGAAAACAACTTCACTAGCCTTGATCCAAGATCCATATGTAAGGTTAAAAATGTGGATAACATAATTTTGTCAAGTTTAAAATCTAGATGCTCCTTAAGTTCAACATGGTTAAAGCACCAAAGCAAAGGCAAAACATCATGGGATTTTTGCAATAATTTGTTGAAGTCATCAAAAATTGGATCATCAAAATTTGAAATTGGATCAATATAGAGGCGGAAAAATTTAACTTTAATAAGATTCATCGCATTCACAAAATCAATAATCAAGAAATTTCAACACTAACCATATTTTATGAAGGTATGAACTACTTCCAACATAGGCATGAAACATGGCAAACCCAAGGTTAATTCCAATTCACATAGTATGAAAAATTGGAACTACATATAGAGTACGTGGTTCCAACTTTTCACAAACAAATTTGGACTTGTTATGATCAAAATACATTTTCACAGTCAAAGCCTTATATTTAGCCATGACACGTTTCAATGGGCTCAACATGGAGATTCAATAGGTCTTCACATTCCTTAATAATTTAAGACCCTTGGATTTCTAAAATTTCAATAAGTTTTGTAAACTCCATAAACTTCTTAGGACCATAAAAAATAAAAAGATTACAACATTGATTCAATGTGGGATACCAAGGTTATCTTGGATAACACAACAATTGTTAAATTGGTTTGGTGTGCCATGCAATGCACGTTGATAAAAACATGAGTAACTTTGGATTTGAGCTATGAAATTACCCCAATGTAATGTTTTTAAAATACATAATCTCCATAACAACCAAGGCACACCCACCTTGAATGAAATTCATCACACAAAACTCCTCCATACTTAACCATGCATTTCAAGAGGATTGTAGTAATATAATTTATAATTGCACCCACTTCCACATGTTCCAAGGTTAACAAGATTGGAATTCAATGCCAATGTTTCATGACATACACATGGAAAATAATCCATTCTTGGTGTTCCATTATAATGACCTCATTTGCATTCATTGAAAAAACATTAACCCCTTGCATAATAACATTAATAGAATGAAAAACAATAATATGCATTGTTTTAGCCATTTTCAATACATTACCATTTGTCCAATGTTTTTTTACCTAGGTTGTTTTTTAGTATCAAAATGCAAAACAACTCCTTGATTGGTTCAAATTTAAACATTGGCCAACCTTAATTTAAAAGGTGGAAAATGGTTACAAATTGAACCAATTTTTTGGGAACCAAGATGAACAATAGACGACATCAAACTCAAAATTGTAGTATTATGCTTGCCAACATAAATCCTATAATTTTTGGCATGCAAAAAATACCATACCCCAACAACAACACAAGGAGAAGAAATGATTGTTTTTTTTTTACCCAACACGTTTATGCAAAATATCCAATTTTGAGGATATTTTTTCCTTTCGAGAATTGAACATACCATGCATTTCACTTGGGAAACCAAACAATCTTTCCCAATAATAGATTTGGCCCAAGGAAATTTGGTTGCCTAAGAATCTTACAAAAATGCAAATGGGATAACACGAGCCACACTTGTTTGCTTTTATGATTGTTTTCGAAGAAATATTTTAAGAATATTCTTGAAATATTTTTGAAAATATTAAATCTTAAAAAAAAAAACTTCATACTATTTTGTTAAGGTTTACGTTAAAAATTTGGCAAAAAAATCATTTAAAAACAATTTAAAATCCATTTACAAGTCCTTTTATTGCTTTAAAAAAAACGTTATAATGTTTGATTAATGTTTTTGTTAAGTTTTTACTTATTGGATTCATTTCAAATTAATTCACATGTTCCCATGATATATTAAAAATATAATTATATAAAAAATCTTACAATTTCAACATCAAATTAAATTATGACTTTGAAACATGAAAAAACCAAGGAATTGTTACACTTGCTATGGTATTTGTTATTGTGACTACACTCACAACACATGGACCTTGTCATAAGATTTCTTCCATTTTTTGCATGCCAATTTTGTGCATTATAAGTATGAGCTAAACATAAACAATGAACAATTTAAGACCTCCACATGGTGTGGATAAACTCATGGCATTATTGTTAAATTGACTAGAAAAAAAACAAAAGTTCTTTGGAACTTTTAATGATGCCATTGTAACACAATCAAGTCTATGAACTTCATAGATGCAAATCAAACAAAATTACAAACCCAAATAGAAAATTAAGGAATCAAATGCAAAAAAAAAATAAATGATAAAAAGAATATCACATATTTAAGAAGATTTTGTAGGTTGATTTTTATATACATGAATGTTGAAATGATTGAAACTTGAAATTGTGTAGTCAACAAGGCCTATAGAAAACTCCGACCCTTCACGATTCCCTTGATTGTCGTAAATAACAAGTTACAATGACAAAGTTTTACTACAAAATTCATAATGATTTCAAGACCCACTTGTTTAATAATGCATAAGGCTCAAACTTTCCAACACATTGAAGGTGCAACAACCATTTATTTCCACCATCTCCAAGCTTTCAAAGTAGAAACATATCATGAGACTTGAAAGGTAAACAGGTGTTAGGGTTACTACACCTATAACCAAACATATACCTATTTTCGAACACTTTTTCAATATTTAAGTCATACCTAAACCAAATTAAGAAATTTTTGTGTCATTCGATGTGCAAATTGGAAGGTCACAAATGTTCTTTCAATGTCAAAAGTAAAGAAACAACGTACGAAACACAAGAAGAAGAGGACGAATGATAGTTTGTTTCAATTTTTTTGAAAAAATTGTTCTAACCTTTTTTTTTAGTTCCAACCCCACATCTTCCTCATTTTTAATATGTTTTGAATGATTTAAAACTTAATGGGTGCACCTACTAGGGCTTTAAAAAAACTTATTTGTATTGTAAAAACAAAGATTCAATGATCAAAGATTTTAAACTGAAAATCTTAATATGTGTTAATTCACCCATCACCAAACACTAAACCTCCTTGAACACCCCATATCTTCCTCACTCCTTTACCAAATTGAGCAATTTTTGTGACATTGGAAACACTAGGTGGAGGGTTTTGTTCTTTGAACCCAAAAATCAAATTCCCAATGAGTGGGTATTTGATCTCCTCAATGCCACTAAGTGTTCAGTGATAGGCATAGTTACCCTAACTAGTACTAGTTGGGAGAAGGAAGCTCTTCCAATGAAATACCAAATTGAGTGGTCGAGATCGAGCAATCTACCTAAATGGATGGTCATAAATTGATAACACCCTAAAACCCAAAAGCATCATAAAAGTGAAAATCTATAGTGTTATAGGTGCTATGGGCAACATAGCTTGCACTCCATCCATCCATCCATCCATCCTTCCTTCCTTCTTTCCTTCCTTCCATCATGCCCTTGAGTCCATTTCCTTCCATTGCCTACCAACGGAAACCTTGCACAGTTTTTTTAAAGTTAAAATAGCGTACTTTGGTGCTTGCTGGCGTACGTTGGCGTATTCTCTGGCGTACTTCGGTGCTGGCTGGCGCTACTAAGCGCGCGCGAGAGCAAGCCCCCCCCGCACACAAGTCCATTCGTTTCTTTGTTTTTTTTTCTCTCTCTCTCTCGCATTTGCTTCGGGAACTTTGACACCAAAATCCAAACCCTAAGTTAGCTTGTTGTGTACTCGCAAAGCTTGCAAAGCCTTCCCTGATGAAGGATTTGGAATGACGGGATTTGGAAGATGCGGCGCGTGTTGTGTTTTGTGTTGTTGCTGTGCGGAAGGCGGGAGACTGATAGATTTGAGGTGTGTGTCTGAGTGAGTTGTGGGGGAGGGTTTGTTTGTTTGTTTGTTTGTTTTTTTTCTTTTTTTTTTGGTCGGTTTTGGTTTGGGGGTTTGTTTCCGCGGGGGTTTGGGAAAGGAGATGGGCGAAAAGCAGAGTTGTGTACAACATGGGGTCTTGTCTCTCGACAACGCAGCAGGCGGTAGCAGCTGGCAATATACGCAAGCGTGCCAAGGGAAGGAGACAAAGGAAGAAGGAGCTAAGGAGGGAAGCCATGGAAACTTTGACATTAGAAGCCAAGAACGATGCACTCTTGGCTTCGCTTCCTGGCAGAATATGTAGCAATGGTGCAAGTAACGTCGCTTGTGTCTACACGCAACAGGGTCGGAAAGGAACCAACCAGGATGCCATGGTTGTATGGGAGGTAGAAAGCATGATTGTTGTTTCCTGTTACTCGCAAAAGCACACTACCTCGGCGTGCAATCCGGTAGACAAGATCAATTGCTATGTC